>VYME01000026.1_pt1 | contig 126782 bp, 128 predicted proteins | sample 5115281 | NCBI WGS metagenome assembly VYME01 (sample SAMN12291780, study PRJNA351875) | freshwater metagenome | isolation source: freshwater lake | place: USA: Michigan, Wintergreen Lake | collected 2013-08-08
CTCGACCGTACGGCCGACGAGGCCCGGCTTTGGGCCGCCGGTGGCGTCCTTCGCCGGCACGCCGGCCGCCGCGCAAGCCACCGGCGGCCCAAAGCCGGGCCTCGTCGGCCGTACGGTCGAGGACGTGGAACGCGAGCTCATCATCGATACGCTCAACCACTGCTTGGGCAACCGCACCCATGCCGCCAACATTCTGGGCATTTCGATCCGCACGCTGCGCAACAAGCTGAAAATCTATTCCGACCAAGGCTTCGCGCCGCCGCCCCCGCAAGGCGGCGAGCCGCGCGCGGCATTCTGATCGGGTAAACGCGCATGGCAGAACCCGCCGCCGCCGAAGCCCCGCCGCCCAACACCGGCGGCGCGCAAAGCCCCAGCTTGCTGGGTCGTCTGAACGGTCTCGGCCGTCAGACCGACATCATGCTGGCGCTGGGCGTGTTCGGCATCGTCCTGGTCCTGCTGATCCCGTTGCCGACCTGGCTGCTCGACATCTTCCTCGCGCTGTCGATCACCTTCTCCGTCCTGATCCTGCTGGTCTCGCTGTTCATCCAGCGGCCGCTCGATTTCAGCTCCTTCCCGACCGTCCTGCTGATTTCCACTCTGATGCGGCTGGCGCTGAACCTCGCCACGACGCGCCTGATCCTCAGCCACGGTCACGAAGGCCCGCAAGCGGCGGGTGCCGTGATTCAAGCCTTCGGCGCGCTGCTGATGGGCGGGAGCTTCATCATCGGCGTGATCGTGTTCGCGATCCTGGTGATCGTGAACTTCGTGGTCATCACAAAAGGCTCTGGGCGCATCGCGGAAGTGTCCGCGCGCTTCACCTTGGACGCGATGCCCGGCAAGCAGATGGCGATCGACGCCGATCTGTCGGCCGGATTGATCGACGAAGCCACGGCACGCAAGCGCCGGCAGGAGCTGGAGGACGAAAGCCAGTTCTTCGGCTCGATGGACGGTGCGGCAAAATTCGTGCGTGGCGACGCAATCGCCAGCCTGCTCATCACCTTCATCAACATCGTCGCGGGCCTCATCATCGGCACCACAGTCCACGGCCTCAGCTTCGCCCAGGCCGCGCAATACTACACGCTGCTGACGATCGGCGACGGACTGGTGAGCCAGGTGCCCGCCCTGATCACCTCGATCGCCGCGGGTCTCCTCGTCACCAAATCGGGCGTACGCGGCGCCGCCGACAAGGCGCTGATCGGTCAGCTCGGCGGCTATCCCAAAGCGCTTGTGCTGTGCTCGGTCCTGACCGGCGCGCTCGCCGTCATGCCGGGTCTGCCGTTCCTGCCTTTCGCGATCCTGGCGGCGGCCTCGGGCTACGCGGGCTACGTGATGCTCGAGAACGTGAAGAAGACCGAGGTCGAGGCCGCGATCCAGAAGCAGATCGCCGACACGCCGCCGCCGCCGCCGGAAGAACCGATCCAGGCGTCGCTGCATATCGACTTGATCCGCCTCGAACTCGGCTACGGCCTGTTGTCGCTGATCAACGCCGACAAGGGCCAGAAGCTGACCGACCAGATCAAGGCGCTGCGCCGCCAGCTCGCCGCCGATCAGGGCTTCGTCATGCCGTCGGTGCGCATCCAGGACAACATGCAGCTGCCGTCGACCGAGTACTGCATCCGCATCAAGGAGATCGTCGCCGGCCGCGGAGATCTGCGGCCCGGCCAGCTGCTCATCATGGATCCGCGCGGCGACGCCATCCCGCTGCCGGGCGAGGCGACGAAGGAGCCGACTTTCGGCTTGCCCGCGATGTGGGTCGACGAAGCCTTGCGCGAGGAAGCGATGTTCAAGGGGCTGACGGTCGTCGATCCGCAGACCGTTATCACCACGCATCTGACCGAGATCGTGAAGGACCATATGTCCGATCTGCTTTCCTACTCGGAAACGCAGAAGCTGCTCGACGACCTGCCCAAGGAACACAAGAAGCTGGTCGAGGAGCTCATCCCTTCGCAGATCACCGTCGGCGGTCTCCAGCGCACGCTGCAGAACCTGCTGGCCGAGCGCGTATCGATCCGCGACCTCCCGGCGATCCTCGAAGCCGTGTCGGAATCGGCCGGTCACACGCGCAACATCACCGCGATCACCGAGCATGTTCGCGCGCGTCTCGCCCGACAGATCTGCGAACAGAACTCGGCCGACGGCCAATTCATTCCGCTGGTCACGCTTGGGCCGGAATGGGAGCAGAGCTTCGCCGAGTCGATCGTCGGCCAGGGCGACGACCGCCAATTGTCGATGCCGCCGTCGCGCCTGCAGGAGTTCATCCAGTCGGTGCGCACGGTTTTCGAACGGCACGCGCTGATGGGCGAGAGCCCGGTGCTGCTGACAAGCCCGCTGGCGCGCCCCTTCGTGCGCTCGATCATCGAACGCTTCCGTCCCGCGACGGTCGTGATGTCGCAGAACGAGATCCATCCGCGCGCGCGGATCAAAACCGTCGGCTCGATCTGAGGACGAATGTAGATGCGCCTCAAATCCTACACCGCCGCCACCGCCGAAGACGCGCTCGCCCAGATCCGCCGCGAACTGGGCGACGAGGCGTTGGTGGTGTCGACGGAAACGCAAGGCGATCTGGTGCGCGTCGTCGCGGCACTGGAAGCGGCCCCCGACGCGCCCGAGCCCGCCTACGAGCCGCGCGACGTGGCCGAGCTCGAAGACGAATTCGAATCGCCGCAGGGGCCGGCTTTTGGCCGCGCGCGCCCGCAGCCGCCCGAAGCTGATCCGATCGACCAGATCCTCGCCTATCACAACGTGCCGCCGATGCTGCGCCGACGCGTGCTCGACGGCCCATCGCTCGGCAGGCGCGCGGGGATTCCCAGCGTCGGCGCGACACTCGCCAAACGTCTTGCCGGGCTTTACCGTTTCGATCCGTTGTTGCGCCGCGTGTCGGGTGCTCCGCTCGTGGTCGTCGGCCCGCCGGCGGCTGGCAAAACGCTCGTCGCCGCCAAAATCGCGACCCAGGCCGTGCTCGACGGCGAGCCCGTCCGCCTCATCACCTGCGATCGAAACTCGGCAGGCGGCGTGCCGGCCCTCGCCTCCTTCGCCAATATCCTCGGCGTCGAGTTCGACATCGCCGAAACGCCCGAAGATCTCGCGCGTTTCGTGCGCGCGACGCGCGACGACGCGTTGCTGATCGTCGACACCGCCGCCGCGAATCCGTTTTCGCAGGCCGAGATCGCCGCGACCGCGCGTTTCGTCGTCGCGAGCGGCGGCGACGCCCTGCTCGCTTTGCCCGCCGGGCTCGATCCGATCGAAAGCGTCGAGATCGGCGAATCATTCGCCAAGACCGGTGCCACGCGGCTCGTGCCGACGCGCCTCGATTCCGCGCGCCGCATGGGCGGCCTGCTTGCCGCCGCAGCATCCGGCACCTATTCCTTCGCGGAGGCGGCGGTGTCGCCGTCTCCCGCCGACGCCCTCGAAACGCTCGACGCCGAGCGTTTCGCCCGCATCCTCGTCGCTTCCGCCAACGCAATCCGGCGCGAAGCCCAAACGGAGGCCGTATCGTGAGCACCGTCCATGCCCTGAACTTCGCCTATCGCGAAGCCGTCGAACCGGCGGATACGCCGCACGCACGCCAAGGTCTGGGGATCGTCGCCGTCGCGTCGGGCAAAGGTGGCGTGGGCAAGACCTGGTTCTCGATCACCCTCGCCGCTTCGCTCGCGCGTAAGGGTCTCAAGGTCCTGCTGTTCGACGGCGATCTGGGCCTTGCCAATGTCGACATCCAGCTCGGTCTGTTCCCGCAGCGCGATCTCGGCCACTATTTCTCCGGCTCGCATCCCTTACGCGAATGCGTGACCGCTTACGGCCCCGGCAAATTCGACATCCTGGCCGGGCGATCTGGCTCCGGCAACCTGGCCACTTTGCCGCAAACGCGCTTCGCGCAGCTGGTCCGCGACCTCTACGAGCTCTCGGCCGATTACGACGCGACGATCATCGATCTGGGTGCGGGCATCGAGGCGCATACGCGAGGCTTGGCCGCATTGTCGCGTACATGCGTGATCGTGACCAACGACGAGCCGACTTCGCTGACCGATGCCTATGCTTTCGTGAAGGTGCTGACGATCAACCGCCAGCGCACCGATGTGCGCGTCGTGGTGAATTGCACCTCGAACCCCACGCAAGGCCAGCGTATCCACGAGACCCTCGCCAAAGCCTGCCGCGAATTCCTGAAATTCGAGCCCGCTTTGCTCGGCACCGTACGCCGCGACGGCCGCGTGCGCGACGCGATTCACGCCCAGACGCCGCTGCCCGTGCGCCATCCGGGCGCCAACGCGGCGGTCGACGTCGAGGCGATCGCGCAGCGCCTCATCGACCGCGCCTGAGATCGCAGTGAGCGGCTCGATCCTCCCGCCGGGGACGGGCGCGGCCGCCATCACGCCGCAAGCGACGGGTGCGCAAGACTTCCAGCGCGTCGTCGCGCAAGTCACGCAGCTGCCTGCGGAATTGCGCAACGCGATCATGGCGGCGAACCAGCAAATGTCGCTGGCCAAGGTGATCGGCCAGATGCCGCCGCAGATGCCGGTCGTGCAAGGCCAGGTTCAAGGCACCGATCAAAACGGCGCCACGCTGATCCAAACGGCACAGGGGCAGCTCGCGATGAAGCTGCCGATGCCCTTGCCGCAGGGCGCCACGGTTACGCTGGCGTTGGGCGGCAACGCGCAAGCCCCGCAAGCTCAGATCCAGCAAGTTCAGCAGCCGGCCGCCCAAGCCGCGCAAACAACGCAACAGACGCCCCAAGCGCCGATCACTCAGATCGCGCAGTCGGCGACGCAAGCCCAACCCAGCGTCCAGACGAGGGCGACGCTGATCGCCGCCCCCGCCAATCCGCTGCCTTCGCCCTCCGCCCCGCAAGCGGCGGCCACGCCCGCCCAGACCGTGCAAGTCGGGCAAAGCGTTCAGCTTCGCGTGCTACCCGAAGGGGCGGCGCAAACCGCGCAAGCAACACCCCAAGCGCCCGCGTCGAATTTCGGCCAGACGCTGACCGCGCGCGTCGTCGCGCACACGACGGGCGGCCAGACGATGCTGGAGACGTCGCTCGGCCGCTTCGCGCTGCAATGGCCGCAAGGCGTGCCCAAACCCGCCGAGGGCGCAAGGCTCGCGGTCGAGGTCACGCTGCCCCAGCTCGCCAAGAACGCCGTCGCGGGCGACGTGCCGCTCAAATCGGGCGGCGCCTTGTCGCGCGATTGGCCGTCGCTCAAAGACGCGATCAAGGTGCTGGGCGAGACCGATCCCGGCCTCGCCAAGCGCGTGCTCGACGACGGCTTGCCGCGTCCCGGGCCGAAGCTCGCGACGCAAGTCCTGTCCTTTCTTTCGGGCGAGCGTACCGACGCGCGCGCGTTGCTGGGCGATCAAGTCGCGACGGCGCTGGAACGCGCCGGGCGAAGCGACGTGCTGCAACGCCTGGACGGCGACCTGCGGGAGATGCAGCGGCAGGCCAACGCGCCGGGCGATTGGCGCGCGGCCTATGTGCCCGTGTGGGACGGGCAGAACCTGTCGCAAATGCGTTTGTTCTCGCGCCGCGAAACCAAGAAAGATGCGCAAGGCCGCAAGACCGAGCGTTTCATCGTCGAGCTCGATTACAGCCAATTCGGCGAGGTGCAGGTCGACGGCCTGATGCGCAAGCCCTCGCTCGATTTGATCCTGCGCACGCATACGCCGATCCCCGCCGATATGCGCGACGAAATCGAGATCGTGTTTCTGGAAGGCTGCTCGCTCGCCGGCCTCGCGGGCAAAATCTATTTCCAAGCGATGGCGAAATTCCCGGTCAACCCGGTCGAGGAAATCGCCAAGCAAGACCGCGGGATGATGGCCTAGCCCGCCGCGCGCGGGAAGGGCGCATCGTACCAGATGTTGCCGGGCTGAAGTTTGCGCGCGATCGGCCAATAGCGCGGATCGAGCCTTGCGGCGACGACGAACAAGTCGCGCGCTTTGCCCGGCTCAAAATCGCCTTTGAACCCGGCGACGCCCGCGTTGCGCCGCTCGAAATCGAAGCGGACTTTGCTGCGCTCGAACTCGGCATGCGTCTTCTCGCCGGTGGCGTAAGGCAGCGTCCAGCCGAGCGAGCCGGCGATCGTGGCGCCGTTCGCCGCGCGCGTCGCGTACCAATCCTGACCGTGCGTCTGCGCGGCGAGACAGGCGGTGCACAGCGGCAGAAGATTGTAGACGACGTAGTGGATCGCATCGCGCTCGACGAAGTCGTTCGTCGGTCCGTCGGGAATCAGCGTGCGCGCTAGATGCGCGTCGAACGCCGCACGGACCTCGCCGATCAGACGCGTATCGCCCGTCGCGAAGGCGGCGAGGGTCATGATCTTGACTCGATGGCTGTGCCAATTGTTGATCGCCGTATTGCCGCGCAAGCCCGGCAATCGGTCGAGATAGCCTTGCGCGAAGCCGCGCGCGAAATCGGCGTAGCGCGCCGCGAGCGGTATGCGCGCCGCGTCCGGCAACGCGTCCCAAGCGATCAGCAGATTCTCGAAGGCCGTCTCGTCGATCGGGTTGAAATTCGGGCGATAGACGTCGAGCCAGCGCGCAAGCAACGCGACCGCCTTCGCGGAATAGGCTCCGTTACCGAAATTCGACGCCAACGCCAGTTCGCGGATCGCCGAAAGTTCCCGCAAAGCCTCCGCGCTCGCGTCATAGTCACCGCGCCCGGCGATGCCGCCCTCGACATGCACGCTCGCGCGAGCTTTCGGCGACGCGTCGAGATGCCGGTCCGCCCAGCGCGTCAAGGAGCCGCGCAGCGATGCGCTCGTCCCGCGCAAAGCGGCTAGCTGGCCGGGCCCGAGCATCGCGAAAGATTCGGCCGCGAAGGCGGGCCGGATCGCCGCGACCGACGCGGCCATCCCGAGAAATGCGCGGCGCGTCGCCGTCACGTCACACGGGCTGCGCATGGTTGCGGCGATGCATGTTGAGGCTGATCTCGTCCATCGCGATCGTCGCCTTGCGATCGGCGGCTTCCTTGTCCGATTTCTTTCGCAGATCGAGCGCGATCTGATAGCGCTTCAGCTCCTGGAACGCTTCCGCCATCGCGTCGCGCGCCTGTTCCAGCATCGGCTGCAACGCGTCGAGCTGGCGTTCCAGCTCCTTACGGCGATGGATCGTGCCTTGCGCGTATCCCGAATAGGCGAAGGCGCCCGCCTCCAGCTCGCGCGACAAAGCCTGCTCGCGCCGCTTCTCCTCTTCGAGTTCGTCGAGCTTACGCTTGATCTCCTCTTCGCGCTCTTGCAGCGCATTGAGTTCGCGCCGCCGATCGTTGAGCGCGGCGTCCGACAGGCGGATCAGCGATTTGAGACCTTTGTAGTTTCCCGCCATTTAATCACCGCGCGTGGGCGCGTTCTTCGGTTTCCCCGCCAACGACGCTGGGATCTTCCATCCCCAGAATCTCGGCGAGTTGACTATAGCCTTGCTGCAGTTCCGAGCGTTCGCGCTTGCCCTGCTTCAGGAAGGCTTCGATCGCCGGGTTGAAATGGATCGCTTCGTCGACCGCCGGGTCGGAACCCCGGCGATAGGCGCCAAGGCGGATCATTTCCGCCATATCCTCGTATTGCGACATCAAAGCCCGGGCGCGCTGGACGACCGCGTTTTCGGACGGCGTATTGCAGCCCGGCATGGTTCGCGAGACCGAGCGCAGGATGTTGATCGCCGGATATCGCCCGCGCTCGCCGATCGCGCGCTCCAGGATGATGTGTCCGTCGAGAATGCCGCGTACGGCATCGGAAATCGGCTCGTTCGTGTCGTCGCCTTCGACCAGCACCGTGAAAAGCCCGGTGATCGAGCCGTGACCGATCCCCGGCCCCGCGCGTTCGAGCAAGCGCGGCAACTCGGCGAACACCGACGGCGTATAGCCCTTTGACGCAGGCGGTTCGCCGGCCGACAGGCCGATCTCGCGCTGCGCCATCGCGAAGCGCGTGACCGAGTCCATCAGGCAAAGCACGTCGCGGTCGTGGTCGCGGAAGTATTCGGCGACGGTCAACGTCAGATAGGCCGCCTGGCGGCGCATGAGCGGGCTTTCGTCGCCCGTGGCGACGACGACGACCGCGCGCGCCAAGCCTTCGGGGCCGAGATCGTCCTGGATGAATTCCTGCACTTCGCGGCCGCGCTCGCCGATCAGGCCGATCACGACGATGTCGGCGGCGGTGAAGCGGGTCATCATCGACATGACCGACGATTTGCCCACACCCGAGCCCGCAAAAATGCCCATACGCTGGCCGCGGCAGCAGGTGAGGAAAGTGTTGATCGCGCGCAAGCCCAGATCGATCTTGCCGCGCACGCGCTGGCGGCGATGCGCGGACGGCGGCGAAGCTTTGATGAGATAGGGGGCGGGGCCCATCGGCAGCGGACCTTTGCCGTCCACCGGCTCACCCAGCGCATTGACCACGCGGCCGAGCCAGCCGTGATGGGGATAGACGACCGGCTCGCTATCGACGATTTCCGCGCGGCTGCCGACGCCGATTCCGTCGACCGAGCCATAGGCCATCAGCAGCGCCTTGCCCGCGCGGAAGCCGACGACCTCGCAGGGCACGCGGCGGCGGTCGCGCGCGGCGATCGCGCAGCGCGAACCGATGGCGAGCATGTCCTCCACGCCGCCGATCTCGACGAGCATGCCCTGCACGGCCGTGACGCGGCCGTAAAAGCGATAATCGGGAATACGCCCGATGGAGGCGATCAGTTCCGCGGCCGGCATGGTTCGTTAATCCGCATTTTGCTCGAATTCGAGCTTAATCCCGGATGATTAACGAAGCGCTAAGCCGTGGCCATTCTCTTGAAAATATTGGATTTTATTTTTTGGTGAATTTCGGCTAACCGATCCACAGGCAGTAATTCGTTAACCTTTTTTGTTAACCATTGGCGCGAGGTGTTAACCTGTCGGCAAGCCCTGAAGGGAACCGGCATCAAGGAGTCCCGCCCATGCGCATCCTGTTGGTCGAAGACGATCAGGCCACGGCCAAGTCGATCGAGCTGATGCTCAAGCAAGAAGGTTTCGTTTGCGACGTCTCCGACATGGGCGAAGACGGACTCGAAATCGGCAAGCTCTACGACTACGACATCATCCTTCTCGATCTGATGCTGCCGGACATGGACGGCTACGAGGTGCTGCGCCGTTTCCGCCAGGCGCGCATCAAGACGCCGGTGCTGATCCTGTCGGGCCTTGCCGACCTCGACGCAAAGATCAAGGGCCTCGGCTTCGGCGCCGACGACTATCTGACCAAGCCATTCGACAAGCGCGAATTGATCGCGCGTATCCACGCGATCGTACGCCGCGCAAAAGGCCATTCGCAGTCGACGATCAAGACGGGCAAGCTGACCGTCAATCTCGAAACGCGCACGGTCGACGCGGGCGCCAAGCCCCTTCACCTGACGGGCAAGGAATACGCCATCCTCGAGCTGCTTTCGTTGCGCAAAGGTACGACGCTGACCAAGGAGATGTTCCTGAACCATCTCTACGGCGGAATCGACGAGCCCGAGCTCAAGATCATCGACGTGTTCGTCTGCAAACTGCGCAAGAAGCTGACGACCGCCTGCGAGGGCGACAACTACATCGAAACCGTGTGGGGCCGCGGCTACGTGCTGCGCGATCCGCAGCCGAGCAAGGGCGGCAAGGCGGCCTAAAGCCGCCCCGCTGGGATCACTTCCCCGGCGTCAGCTGATAGATGCCCCGCTGATTGGGCATCGGCTGGAATTTCTCGGTGACGCCGAGCACGGTCTCGGCGCCGCCCAAATAGAGAAGGCCGTCGGGCGGCATCAGCTTGGCGATGCGCTCCAAGATGTTGCCCTTGGTCTTCTGATCGAAGTAAATCAGCACGTTTCGGCAGAAGACCACGTCGAATCCACCCAACGCTCCGAAATCGTGCAGCAGATTGTAGCTCTTGTATTGCACCATCGCCCGGATTTCGGGCGCGATATGCCACTTGTCGCCCTGCTGCTTGAAGTACTTCACCAGCAATTGGATCGGCAGGCCGCGCTGTACTTCGAACTGGGTGTAGATCCCCGCTTTGGCGCGATCAAGCGCTTCGGACGACAAATCGGTGCCGACGATCTCGTAGCGCCAGCCGGTGAGCTGCACCGCGGCTTCCTTCAGGATCATCGCGATCGTGTAGGGTTCTTGCCCTGTCGACGCGGCGGCGCACCAGATACGGAAGGTCTTTTTCGCCGCGCGATTGGCGAGAAGCTGCGGCAGCACCAGCGTCTTGAATTGATCGAACGGCTTGCCGTCGCGGAAAAAGAACGATTCGTTCGTCGTCATCGCGTCGACGACTTCGCGCTGCAAATTCGCGTCGCGCATGCCGCGCAATTGGCCGATCAGCAGATCGATGGTGGCGAGATTGAATTTGCGCGCGACGGGCGCGAGACGGCTTTCGATCAGGTACATCTTGTCGGCGCCCAAAACGATGCCGCTCTGGTCGTAGATGTATTTGGTAAAGAAAGCGAAATCGTCCGGCTTCATGGACGCCCTCCGGCGACGCGCACGATCTCGCCAGCGACCTTGTCGATCGGCAGCAGAGCCGAGCAGATCCCCGCTTGCGCCGCGGCGCCCGGCATGCCCCAGACGACGGAACTCGCTTCGTCCTGCGCAATCACGTTGGCGCCGGCATCGACCAGCACGCGTCCGCCTTTGGCGCCGTCCGCCCCCATGCCGGTCAGCACCACGCCCAGCACGCTGGACCCGTAAGCGGCGGCAAGGCTGCGGAACATCGGATCGACCGCCGGTCGGCAGAAGTTCTCGGGCGGATTCTTGTTGAGGCGAATGACCTTCTGCGCGCCTTGCGTTTCGACGACCATATGGTGGTCGCCGGGGGCTAGATAGATCTTGCCGGGCTGGATCGGCTCGCCGTCGCGCCCTTCCGCCGACGGTCGCTTGGCGATGCGGCCGATATGCTCCGCCAGGATCGTCGTGAAGGTCGCGGGCATATGCTGCGTGATGACGATCGGCAGCTTGAACGACGCGGGCAAATTGCCGAGCACGGTGAACAGCGCCTGCGGTCCGCCGGTCGAGGAGCCGATACCCACGATCTGCGGCGTCGTGCGCGCGAACGGCCGCAGCGCGATAGGCGTCGTGGGCGACAGCAGCGACGGGCGGGCGCCCGGCGTTCCCGCCGCGCGCGCCGCGGGGGCGGATTTGGATTCGGGTACCCCGGCGGCCTTGTTGCGGTCCCGGCGATCGCGGCGTGTCTTGCCCAGGACCTTCACTTTTTCGATAAGCTCGCGCTTGAAATCCACCGAGCCGTGGATCTCGCCGGTCGAACTGGGCTTCGGGATATAGTCGGACGCGCCCTTCTGGAGCGCTTCGATGCTGACCTGGGCGTTACGCTGCGTCAGGGTCGACGCCATGATGACCTTGACGTCGGGTGCCGCCTTCAGCAATTCGGGCAGCGCGGTCAGTCCGTCCATCACCGGCATTTCGATGTCGAGCACGATCACGTCGACATCCGTGCGCGACATCTGCGACACGGCGAGCTGGCCGTTCCCGACCGTCGCGACGACTTGGATCCCGGAATCGGTTTCCAAAGCGCGCGTGATCAGACCTCGGATTACGGCGGAATCATCGACCACCATCACCCGAACGGGCGACGGGCCGGAAGCGGCCGTCTTCGTCGCATCGGCGCCATTCGACATTTAGAGCAATCCCACCTGCGAGAGTTTCGATTCGACGATCTCGCTATCGAAAGGCTTCATGATGTACTCGTTCGCGCCGGCCTCGATCGCGGTCTGTATCTTGGTCAGCTCCGTCTCCGTCGTGCAGAATAGGACGATCGGCGTATCGCCGCCCGGCGACGCGCGCAGCGCGCGCAGAAAACTGATTCCGTCCATCACCGGCATGTTCCAGTCGAGAAGCACCGCGTCCGGCATTGCCCGTTTGCAGGCGTCCAGCGCCTGCTGGCCGTCGGCCGCTTCTTCCACCTTGAAGGACAAGGCCTCGAGGATGCGCCGCGCCACATTACGAATGACGCGCGAATCGTCGACCACCAGGAACGTCTTCATCGGCACCACCTCCGCCCCGGCAAATCATCGGGACGAGCTAGGAATATACATGGGCCGTCCACCGCGCCAACCTCAAACCGTTGGCATTACGAGGAAACCCAGCAGAAAGCAGTCTTGACCGTCGCGGCTTAATTTAAGATGAAAGTTCGGCTGCGATCGTGACGCGCAAGACCGGGCCGATTTGCGTATCTGCCAGTTCCAAATCGCCGCCCGCCGCTGCGGCCAAACGCCTTGCGAGCGCTGCAGGCGCAGCTTTCGCGGTTACTTGCGCGAGCGGTATAGCCCCACGCAAAGCCGCGGCCGTTTCGTCCGGAAACTTCGCGTTAGGACCGGCCGCCTGCGCTTCGATCGTCGCGCGCGCGCCGGACACGGCGCCCGAAACGCGCAGCACGCCACCGCGCGCCAATGCCTCCACGCCGATCAGAGCGACCAGCAAGGCCAGCCTAGCCCCGGTGCGTCCGCAAGCGACATCCAACGCCGCGTCGACCTGCCACTCGATGGCAGCCTTCTCGCCCTCCAGCATGGCCGAAAGCAACTGGCCGGCTTGCGCGAAGGGCCGTCCGCCCGACAGCGCACCCGGCGTGCCGTAGGCGATACGGAAAACCTGCAAGCGCCGACTCGCCTGACGCGCGGACTGGCCGATCAAGCGCACGACTTCGGCATCGGCCGCCTCGCCCTCGGCGAGCAGTTCCGCGCCATTGACCGAAGCGCCCACGGGGCCCACCAGATCGTGGCACATTCGCGCCGCAATCAGCTCCAGCAAACGAAGTTCTGATTCGTCCATGCCCGCAAACTAGCAACCAATCGGCGGCCGCGCTATTCTCGTCGCCGTCATGATGCGTCTGGCTCCCGGCGATTACGTCGTCCACCCCGGCAAGCCCGAATGGGGCTTGGGGCAAGTGCAATCCGCCATCGGCGACCGCGTGACGGTGAATTTCGAGCATGCGGGCAAACTGCTGATCGATACGAGCGCGATCGAGTTGCGACGGAGCGATCCGGACGCGGCCTAGCGCAGAATTTCTTCCGCGCGCGCCAAGTCTTCCGGCGCGTTCGCGTTGAAAAATGGATCGATCGGATCGGCAGCGAAATCGACGGCGACGCTCGCGCGCCGTGCAATCCAGTTTTCGACCTTGCGGATGGTCTCCGCCGTCAACGCGCGGCGCAAGTCCTCGCGTAAGACGACCGGCCAAAGGCCGCAGACAGGATGCGTGCGGCCGCCGGACGAAGCGATCGCGATCTCCGCGCCCGCGCCCGCGCGCGCTTCGGCGAGACGCGCCACCATATCGTGCGGCAGAAAGGGCGCATCGGCGGGAAAGCTGGCGACAAGTTCGGCGTCCGGCGCATTCGCTGCCACCCAATCGAGCCCCGCGAGCACGCCCGCCAATGGACCCGCAAAGCCAGGCACCGAATCTGGCGCGCAGGGCAAACCGAAACCGGCGAAGCGCGATAAATCGCCGTTGACGTTCAAAACCATGGCGCCGATCTGCGGCCGCACGCGCTCCAGCACATGAGCCAGCATCGGCCGGCCGGCCAGCATGCGCAGCGCCTTGTCGCCGCCGCCCATGCGCCGCGACAAGCCGCCAGCCAGCACCACACCGGCGATTCTGGGACGTTCAAGGTCCATTCGCTCCAAAATGCCCCGTCTTCGCTCGATTTCGCAATTGCGAAGGTGTTCGCCCCCTTGAGCCGCCCTATTCCCGGCCGTATATAACGGGGATGGACGGCAACCATCTGCCCCCCGATTCTGCGCCGCTGATCGACCCGTTCGCCCGCGCGATTTCGTATCTGCGCGTCTCGGTCACCGACCGTTGCGATTTCCGCTGCGTCTATTGCATGGCGGAGGACATGACGTTCCTCCCCAAGGCCGAAATGCTGTCGCTGGAGGAAATGGACCGTCTGTGCGCCGCCTTCGTGCGCATGGGCGTGCGCAAGCTGCGCCTGACCGGCGGCGAGCCCCTGGTCCGGCGCAACGTGATGCAGCTCGTCCGCAATCTCGGCCGCCATTTGAAGTCCGGGGCGCTGCAGGAATTGACGCTCACGACCAACGGCTCGCAATTGACCAAGCACGCCGAAGGCTTGGCCGAGGCGGGCGTGAAGCGCATCAACGTGTCGCTCGATACGCTCGATCCCGCCAAGTTCGAAAAGCTGACGCGCTGGGGCAAGCTGGACGTCGTACTCGACGGGCTACAAGCCGCCAAGCGCGCCGGGCTTTCCGTCAAGATCAATGCCGTGGCGTTGAAGGGCCAGAACGAGGACGAAGTCGACCGCATGATCGCGTGGTGCGGCGACGAAGGTTTCGATCTGGTGTTCATCGAAGTGATGCCGATGGGCGAAATCGGCGACGCCGCACGCCTCGACCAGTATCTGCCGCTGTCGCTGCTGCGCGCGCGCATTCAGAAAAATTGGACGCTGGCGGAGACTGGCTACCGCACCGGCGGCCCCGCGCGCTATTTCGAGGTGAAGGAGACCGGGCGGCGCCTTGGCTTCATAACGCCCCTCACGCATAACTTCTGCGAGAGCTGCAATCGCGTGCGCCTCACCTGCACCGGCACGCTCTATATGTGCCTGGGCCAGGACGATGCCGCGGATTTGCGCGCGCCCCTTCGCGCTTCGGCCGACGACGCGTTGCTCGACGGCGCCATCCGCGACGCCATCGCCCGCAAGCCGAAAGGCCACGATTTCGTCATCGACCGCCGCCGTTCCGGCCCTGCCGTGCCCCGGCACATGAGCGTGACCGGCGGCTGACAGCGCGCCCCGGAACGTCGTACAAGGGTCCCATGTCGGCCCTTCGACTCGCCTTCGCCGCCGCATCCACGCCGCAAGCCCGCCATGCCTTGGCGGCGCTCAAGCGGCGTTACGCCCATGTCGATGTCGATCGCGCCGACGTCGTCGTGGCGCTTGGCGGCGACGGCTTCGTACTGCAGACGCTGCACCGGGTGATGGAGCGCGGCACGCCGGTCTTCGGCATGCATCGCGGATCGATCGGCTTTCTGATGAACGATTACCGCCTGCAAGGTTTGCAAGCGCGCATCGTGAAGGCGACGCGCGAAACGTTGCATCCGCTGCGTATGACGGTGACGCGCGCCAACGGCCGTACGGCGCAGGCGCTGGCGATCAACGAGGTCTCGTTGCTGCGGCAGCTGCGCCAGGCGGCGAAGATCCGCATTCTAGTCGACGGCGTGGTTCGCATGGACGAGTTGATCGCCGATGGCGTGCTTGTCGCCACCCCCGCCGGATCGACCGCCTACAACCTGTCGGCGCACGGTCCCATCGTGCCGATGGGCGCCGAGCTTCTGGCGCTGACGCCGATCACCGCCTTCCGCCCGAGGCGCTGGCGCGGCGCGCTTCTGCCTGCGGCGGCGAAGGTCGCGTTCGAAATTCTCGAAGCCGACAAGCGCCCGGTCTCGGCGACCGCCGACCACACCGAAATCCGCGACGTCGTGCGCGTCGAGGTCGCCGAGGATCGCGCCAAGCGGCTGACGCTGCTGTTCGATCCCGAACACAATCTCGAAGAGCGCGTGCTGAAAGAGCAATTCGCGCCGTGAGCGACGGCGGGGGGATTGGCGCCAAGGAAGGCTACGATCTGTGGGCGCCCGACTATGATGGATTCGACAACCCGATGATCGCGCTGGCGAGCCGCGCGATCGACGCGGCCGGCCTCGCCGTTTGCGGCAAGCGCTTTCTCGATATCGGCTGCGGCACGGGGCGCAATCTCGCCTGGGCGCTGGGGCAAGGCGCTTCGCGCGTCACCGGCCTCGACGGCTCCCCCGGGATGCTCGACCAAGCGCGCGCAAAGCTCGGGCCCAGCGCCACGCTGATCGAACGCGATCTGTCCGGCGATTGGGGCTTGGCGCCCGAATCGTACGATATCGCGTGCATTTCGCTCGTCCTCGAACACTTCGAGAAAGTGGCGCCGCTGATCGCGCGAGCCGCCGCCGCACTCGCCCCCGGCGGTACGTTGTTCGTGGCCGAGATGCACGCCGATCTCGCGCGCGGCGGCACGGGCGCCCATTTCGAGAAGGACGGCAAGCGCCACGCCCTGCCGAGCCACGGCCATGATCGCGCCGAGTTCGAGGCGGCGTTGACGGCGGCGGGATTCGCGGATGCGGTTTTCGTCGACTGGCGCGCCGACGATCACGTCGCGGCCGTTCCCAAACTCGCCAAACACGCGGGTAAGTCCGCGCTGCTGTCGCTGACGGCGCGGCGCGCCTAACGCTTCTTGCGCTGCCCAGCGAGCAGGCGCTTCGCGGCTTTGATGAAATCGGGGTCGAGCGGCGGGGGCTTCAGATCGACGCCCACCGACAGCACGGCACAGATATGCGACAGTGCCTCGATCCGCGCGTGCCATTTGGAATCGGCGTGGATCGCCTTCCAGGGCGCGCCCTTCCACGACGTCTTCGCGAACATATCGTCCGCCGCAGCCGCGTAGTCGTCGTAGCGCAAATGCGCATCGATATCGGCCTGGGTCAGCTTCCAACGCTTCTCTGGCGTTTCCAAGCGCTCGGCGAAGCGCTGGAGCTGCGTCTCGGGCGTGATGTGCAGAAATACCTTCGTGATACGCACGCCGTCATCGACCAGCATGCGCTCAAACTCCACGATTTCGCGGTAGGCGCGCCGCCACGCCTTCTCGGGCGCCAGATTGTCGACCCGCTCGACCAGCACGCGGCCATACCACGAGCGATCGAAAATCGCGATCGTGCCGGGTGCGGGCAGGCTGCGCCAGAACCGATACAAGTAATGGCGGCCTTGCTCGTCTTGCGTCGGCGCGCCGATCGGCCAGACATGCACGCCGCGCGGATCGAGATGCTCGGTCAGGCGCCGGATCGCCCCGCCCTTGCCCGCCGCGTCCCAGCCTTCGAATACCAGCACGGCGCGGCGCTTCGAGTGGTAATAGGCCTGCTGGATCGTCAGCAGACGCTTTTGCAGCTTATCGAGCGCGGCCTCGTATTCGGCCTTCGACGCGAAGACGCGCCCCGGCTTCAACTTCGCAAGTCGGGGGGCGGCACTCATCGCTTCGCGATCCACGCGGCGAGCGCGTCGAGATACTCGTCGAGCACCGCTTTGGTCTTGGCGAAGTCGGCGTTCCGTTCACGCGTCTCTTCGTCCATGTAAAGGCGCCGGTTGACTTCGATCTGGATCGCGTGGCGTTTTTCCGCCGGACGGCCGTGTCGGCGCACAAGTTCGACGCCCTTATAGGGATCGTTGGCGCGCGCGTCGTAGCCCTTGGCAAGCAGGAAATCGACGGTGAACTTCGTATAGGCCGGATCGCAAGTGGCGCCGTCGCGATCGCCGATGGCGAAATCGGGCCTCACGGATTCCCCGTCGGCCGAGGTTTCGCGGTCGCCCACCGCGGGCATCGAGTGGCAGTTGATGTGATAGACCCGGCCCCAGCGCGCATAGGCGCGGTCGATCAGGCGCTGCAATTCGGCGTGATAGGGCAGATAGCATTCGTCGATGCGCTTCCACACCTCGCCGACCGTCAGCTTGCGCCCATAGACCGGCGTACCCGCCTTGATCTTGCGCCAGATCAGGCCGAGGCCGAGTCTCGTCTTCTCGCCCGGCACGATCTGGCCCGGCCAAACGCCGTCGATCAATTCCGGATCGATATCGAGCGGCGAACGGTTGGGATCGATATAGGCGCGCGGAAAGCGCGCCGCGAGCAAGGGTGCCCCCAGCGACGGCGCATGACCGAACAGCGCGTCGACATGCGTATCCTCCGACTTGCGGATCAGTGCGAAATCGCAGGCATAGCCGAAATCGTCGGGATAATCGGTGCCGCTATGGGGCGAATCCAGCACCAACGGGATGTCGCGGCCCGACGGCGGTAGATGCAAGTCGAACGGTTTACCGGGCATCGTTCAGATGGCAGGCGGCGAAGCGGCCCGGAGCGATTTGGCGCAGCGCCGGCCGTTCGGCCTTGCAGCGCGCCGTCGCATGCGGGCAGCGCGGATGGAAATGGCACCCCGTGGGCGGATTCAACGGCGACGGAATTTCGCCCTTCACCGGCACGAACTGGCGCTTGCGCGTATCCAAGCGCGGGATCTCGCCCAGCAGCGCCACCGTATACGGATGGTTGGGCTTGTCGAAAAGCTCCTCGGTCGGACCTTCCTCCACCACACGGCCGAGATACATGATCACGACGCGGTCGGAGAGATGGCGCACCACGCCCAGATCGTGGCTGATGAAGAGATACGTAAGGCCGAGATCGGCCCGCAGCTTCATGAACAGATTCAGTATCTGCGCTTGGATCGACACATCCAGCGCCGCGACGGATTCGTCGCAGACGACGAAGTCGGGCTTCACCGCCAAAGCGCGCGCGATGCCGATACGCTGGCGCTGGCCGCCGGAAAACTGGTGCGGATAACGGCGCTTATAGCCCGGATCGAGCCCCACGCGGCGCATGGTTTCGTCGACATAGCTCTCGAATTCGGCGCTGGAACAGAGCCCGTGATGCAGCGGCGCCTCGCCGATGATGTCGCGCACGCGCATGCGCGGATTGAGCGAGGCGAACGGGTCCTGGAAGATCATCTGAACGGCCAAAGCAGCCTTGATGCGTTCCAGACCCTTCAATTCATCGAGCTTGCGGCCGCGGTAGAACACTTCCCCCGAGCTTTCGGGAAGGATACCCGCGACGACCCGGCCGAGCGTGGACTTGCCGCAGCCGGACTCGCCGACCAAGCCGACGACTTCGCCCTCGCGCACCGCGAGATCGACGCCATCGACCGCGTGGACGATCTCCTCCTTCACGTCGGCACCGAGCTTCGCGGCGATCTTCGCCGCGACGTCGAGGCTTTTGACGAAACGGCGCGACACCTTGCGCAGTTCGATCAACGGCGGCTTGTCGGTCGCTTGGCCCATCACGCGACCTCCGCGAGCGGCCGCACGCAGCGTACATGGCGTTTGCCGACGGGTTCGGGGGGCGCTTTCGCGCACGCCTCGTCGGCGTAGTTGCAGCGCAAACGGAACGCGCAACCCGACGGCAGGTTGAGCATCGAGGGCATCACACCGGGAATCTGCGCGAGCGGGGCGCCGCGCGCGTTGCGGCTGGGTACCGAACCGATCAGCCCGGCCGTGTAGGGATGGGCAGGCTGGTCGAGCACGTCGTCGACCGCGCCGCGTTCGACGATGCGCCCCGCATACATCACGCAGATTTCGTCGGCGAGCGAAGCGACGACCGAGAGATCGTGCGTGATCCAGATCAGCGCCGTGCGCGTCTCGCGCGCCAGTTTTTGCACTTCGTACAGGATCTGCCCCTGGATCGTGACGTCGAGCGCGGTGGTCGGTTCGTCCGCCACGATCAGATCGGGCTTGTTGAGGAGCGCGATCGCGATCGCGACGCGCTGGCGCATCCCCCCGGAGAACTGATGCGGATAGGACGCGAGACGTTCCTCGGGGCTGGGAATACCGACCTGCCCCAGCGCGTCGCGCGCGCGCGTCCAGGCGGTCTTGCGGTCGACGTTTTCGTGCGCCTGGACCGCTTCGATCATCTGCGTTTCGACCTTCAGGACCGGGTTGAGCGTCATCATCGGGTCCTGGAAGATCATCGCGATACGATTGCCGCGCAGTTTGCGGATCTCGTCCTCGGCCATGCCTGCGATGTTCTTGCCTTTGAACAGCACTTCGCCGCCGACGATACGCCCCGGCGGATCGACGAGTCCCATGATCGAGAAGCCGGTGACCGACTTGCCCGAGCCGGACTCGCCCACGAGGCCGAGGATCTTGCCCTCGCCCACCTCGAACGACACGCCGTCGACCGCGCGCAACACGCCGGCCTTGGTGTGAAAATGGGTCTGGAGATTGCGGACTTCGAGAGTCGCCGCCATGGGTTTACTTCTGGAGCCGGGGATTGAGGACGTCGCGCAATTGGTCGCCGACCAGATTGATCGACACGATGGTGACCAGCAGCGCGATGCCGGGGAAAAAGCTGATCCAATAAACACCCGATAGGATGTACTCGAAGCCGTTGGCAATCAGCAGGCCGAGCGACGGCTCAGTGATCGGCAAACCCACGCCCAGGAACGAAAGCGTCGCTTCCAGCGCGATCGAGTTGGCGATTTGGATCGTCGCGACGACGATCAGCGGCGGCAGGCAATTGGGCAGGATATGCCGGAACAGGATGCGCGACTTGGGCAGCGCCAAGCAATGCGCCGCTTCGACGTATTCCTTGCGCCGCTCGACCAGAGCCGAAGCGCGCACCGTACGCGCGTAATAGGCCCATTGGATGATGACCAGCGCCAAGATGATTTTGCTTGTTCCCTGCCCCAGCAAGGCGAGCAGGATCAGCGCGATCAGGATAGCCGGGAAAGAGAGCTTGATATCGACCGTGCGCATCAGAAACGTGTCGATCTTGCCGCCATAATAAGCCGCGACCAGCCCGACGGTCGTCCCCACCGCCGCGGCGATGAAGCCCGAGGTGACGGCGACCAGAAACGATGTGCGCAAGCCATAGAGAATAGCCGAAACCATGTCGCGGCCTTGACTATCGGACCCGAGCCAGAATCTGAGGCCGTCGGCGGACGCCGAACCCGGCGGCATTTTGCCGTCCATGATGTCGAGCTGACGAAGGTCATAGGGATTTTGCGGGCTGATGAAGGCGCACAGCATCGCCGCGACGAAGACGACAACGAACACGATCAAGCCGCCCAGCGCCAGCTTGCTCTCGGCGAAATCAGCCACGAAACGCCGGAACGGCGTTTCGACCTTGGCGGTACCCTCGCTAGCGGGGGCGGTATTCGCGGCTCCGGCCATCGTTCACTTGCCCATATCCCCGAGCCGCACGCGCGGATCGAGGATCGAATAGAGGATATCGACCACCAGATTGATGACGATGAACATCAGCACCACGATCATCAGATAGGCGACGATCACCGGACGATCGAGATTGTTGATGCTGTCGATGATGAGCTTGCCCATGCCCGGCCAGGCGAAGATCGTCTCCGTCACAACCGCGAAGGCGATCACCGAGCCGATCTCGAGACCGACGACCGTGACGATCGGGATCAGGATGTTCTTGAGGACATGGACCATGATCACGCGGCTTTTCGACAGGCCCTTGGCGCGCGCGAACTTCACGTAATCCATCGGCAGGTTTTCGCGCATGCCCGCGCGCGTCAAGCGGATGACGAGCGAGATATTGAACAGCGCGAGATTCAGGGCCGGCAACAGCAGATGTCGCAATCCGTCGAGGGTGAAGATGCTGGATTGGATCCCCAGGAATGTGCCCACCTCGCCACGCCCGGTCGAAGGCAGCCAGCCGAGTTCGACCGCGAAGACGAGGATCAGCATCAGCCCGACCCAGAAGCTGGGCAGCGAGAAGCCGAAAATCGAGCCCGCCATGATCGTCTTGGCGACCGCTCCTTCGGGCTTGTATCCCGCGTACATGCCGAGCGGAACGCCGAGCAGCACCGACATCGCGACCGCGACGATGGCGAGTTCGAGCGTCGCGGGCATGCGCTGGAGGATGAGGTCGATCGACGGAATGTTGAACACGAACGAGCGGCCGAGATCGCCCGATATCGCGTTCACGACGAACATCACGTACTGCTCCCAGATCGGCTTGTCCAAGCCCAACGCCGCGATGGCGCGCGCGCGCTCGGCCTGATCGGCGTCGGGAGCGATGAAGATTTCGATCGGATCGCCGATCGCGAAAACGCCGAAGAAGACGAGCAGCGACATCAGCAGCAGAACGAGGCTGCTTTGCATCAAACGGCGGATAATGAATACGGTCATGTAAACGACGATATCGGCGTATGAACGGAAACGGGAGCCCGGGGCGTCGCCCGCGGGCTCCCGGCCTTGGTTCAGCGCGGCTTGACGAACTGCGCCAGCGTGTATTCGTCCGTACGCGCCTGATAGGTCACGTTCGAACGCATGGCCCAGAGATTGACCTGATAATAGAGCGGGATCAGGCCGTAGTCGCGGATCGCAACTTCGGAGGCCTCCACCAGCAGCTTCTCGCGCGCCGCCGTATCGACGGTCTGCAACGCCCTGGTCAGCAGCGCATCCATCGCCGGGTTGGAGTAGCGGCCGCGGTTCGAGGCCCCGAAACCCGCCTGCGGATTGACCGTCGCGAGCAGCGCGCGCAGCGGCGAGGAGGTTTCGCCCGTATCCGAGCCCCAGCCCACCAGCATCAGCGAGTAGGCGTAGGTCGGACGGTTCGACTGCGTGGCGAAAGTCGCCCACGGCAGCGTCACGACCTGCGTTTCGACGCCAGCACGGGTGAACATCGGGCCGATCGCCTGAAGGACCTTGTCGTCCTCCGGATAGCGGTCGTTGGGCCCGTGGATCGTCAGCTTGAACCCGTTGGGAAACCCTGCGTCGCGCAGGAGCGCCTGGGCGGCTTGGGTGTCGAACGCCTCCGGCTTCAAATTCGGCGATACGCCGTACATGCCGTCGGGCAAGAGGCCGCCCGCCGGGATCGCCTGACCGTCGAAGATCTGGCGGGTGATCGCCTCGCGGTTGATCGCCTTGGACAGCGCCTCGCGCACGCGCTTGTCCTTCAGCGGATTCTTTGCCAGCGGCTGGCCGGTCGCCTTGTCGAAGGCGAACGGGGTTTGATCGCGCTCCTGATCGAGATGCAGATATATGAGGCGCGTCGAGGTGACCGTCTCCAGGCGGATCGCCTGGTTCTGGCGCATGCGCGGCAGGTCGGCCGTTTGCAGCTGGTCGATGATCTGCACATCGCCCGACAGCACCGCGGCCGAGCGCGCCGAGGCGTTGGTCATGATGCGCACGGTCGCCGTCGCCCAATGCGGCTTCGGCCCCCAGTAGGCGTCGTTGCGCTCCATCGTCACGCGGTCGCCGGGCAGGAAGCCGGTGAATTTGAACGGCCCCGTGCCGATCATCGCCTTGCCGCCGTTGAAGTCGGCGGTCGGCGCTTCGACATTAGCGCCCTTGACGATATTCACGACGGCGAGGTCGATCGGCAGCATCGGGCGCGGGGCGGGCGTCTTGATGATCAGCGTGAAAGGATCGGCGACGGTGACGTCGAGACCGTTAACCATCGCCGCAAAAGACGACGGCGAGTTCGGGACCCAAGGGACGCGCTTGAACGTGGCGACCACGTCGGCGGCGGTGAAGTCCGACCCGTCGTGGAACTTCACGCCGCGACGCAGCTTGAATTCCCAAGTCGTGTCGTCGATCGTGCGCCAGGACTCGGCCAGACCCGGCGTGGGGCGCTGACGCTCGTCCATATGGACGAGGCGGTCGAAGAAATGCTGCGCGATGCTGTTATTGGGCCCGAGATTGTGGAAATGCGGATCCATCGACGTGATGTTGCCGCCGACGCCGATCGTCAGCGCTTGCGCGGAAACATCGTGCGCGGAAACGAGGCCAAGCGCGGCGGCCAGCGCCAGCGCCGTCAAAGTCGGTCTTTTCATTTCGGTCTCCCTGCGCCGGGGCGGTTCCCCCGGAAGGCGGATACTGTAGGCCGGGCGACCTGGGCTTGTCGCTTCGAATTTGGTGAAGGGGGCTTGCCGCCAGGGTAACGGTCAACGCCCGCCCGCGGCCAAGCGACGATAGGCGCCGGCCGTGGATTTCAAGGCTTTGACGAATCCGTCGATCGCGGGCCCCTTCGCGGAGGGGCTTAGCACCGCCACGAATTTCTGCCAGAGCGTCGGGCGGAACGGCCGCGCGACGATGCTGCCGTCGCCCTCCGCCTGCAACGCCGTCAGGCGGCTGACGACGGCGATCCCGATCCCGGCGCGCGCGCACCCCATCGCCGCCTGGCCGGACGAGGTTTCGACCCGAACGCGCGGGGCGACGCCCGCCTGACGGAACAACTCCTCCAGCCGGCCGCGCAATGCGAAGGGCCGATTGATCAGCACCATCGGCTCGCGGTCCAAATCCTTCGCCATGATCGCCGCCAGCCGGGCGAGACGATGATTGCGCGGAATGAGACAAACGGTCTCGATATCGAGCAGCGGTACCGTCTCGCAGTCGCCGACATCGGCGGGCAAGGTCAAGATGGCGCAGTCGACGCGTCCGTCGCGCAGCGCCGCCATCCCGGCCGAGGCGGAGCCGTAATCGATGTCGAGCATCGTTTCCGGATGCGACTTGGCGAAGCGCACGATGCAATCGGGCAGGAAGCGTTGCGACAGGCTGGGCGGGAACATCGCGCGGATGCGGTCGCCGCCTTGCAGCCGCAGATTGGCTGCCGTATCGCCCAGCCCGTCGATCTCACGGAACACGCGCTCGACTTCAGCCGCGAAGGCGCGGCCCGGCTGCGTCGGAACCAGCCTGCCCTTCTCGCGCCGGAACAACGAAAAGCCCAGCTCGTGCTCGAGCTGGGCGATCGTCCGGCTGATGGCCGAAGGCGCGATGTTGAGCGTGCGGCTGGCGGAAGCCTGGCTGCCGCTCGCCGCGACTTCGCGCAAAACCCGCAGCGCGCGAAGCTTCAACGCGGGAGGCCCTTAGTTCGCAGGGCGGACCATATGGGCGAGCGTGTACTCGTCCGCGCGCGGCGTATAAGCCACGTTGCGGCGATGGCCCCACAGGTTCACCTGGTAATAAAGCGGGATCAATCCCACATCCGCGACGCCGATCTCGGCGGCCTCCGCGAGCAGCTTGGCGCGCGCGGTATCGTCGACGGTAGCGAGCGCTTTGGTTAGAACCTCGTCGAGTTGAGGGTTCGAGTAGCGGCCGCGATTGGACGGGCCGAAGCCGGTCTGCGGATTGACCGTGGCCAAAAGCGAGCGCAGCGGGTTGGACATTTCGCCCGTCCCCGCGCCCCAGCCGACGAGCATGACCGAAAACGCGTAATTGGGCGCGCCGGCCTGGGAGGAGTACGTCGCCCAAGGCTGCGTCAGCACGCGCGTATCGATCCCGATGCGGCTGAACATCGGGCCGATTGCCTGAAGGACCTTCTCGTCCTCGGGATAGCGGTCGTTGGGGCCGTGGATCGTCAAGCCGAAGCCGTTGGGATACCCCGCTTCGGCGAGCAGCTTGCGCGCCCCTTCGAGATCGAAGGCATCCGCCTTCTGGTTCTGGGGTGCACCGAAGAAGCCCGGCGGCAGCAGGCTGCCGGCGGGAATGGCTTCGCCGTCGAACAGGCGCTGCGCGATCGCTTCGCGATTGATCGCCTTGGACAGCGCCTGCCGCACGCGCTTGTTCTTCAGCGGGTTGTTGGGCAGCATCGCGCCCTGCTTGTCGGTCGCGAACGGCGTCTGGTCGCGGTTCTGATCGAGATGGAGATAGATCAGACGATTCGACCCGGTCTTGGCGATCGCGGTTTGCGCGTTGGCGCGCACGCGCGCCAAGTCTTGCGTCGGCACCTGATCGATGATCTGCACGTCGCCCGACAGCAAGGCGGCCGTGCGGGCCGACGGGTTGGTGATGATGCGCGCCGTCACCTTCGCCCAATGGGGCTTCGGCCCCCAATAGGCGTCGTTGCGTTGCAGGACGACGCGATCGCCCGGCACGAACTCGACGAATTTGAACGGCCCCGTCCCGATCGCCGATTTGCCGGAATTGAATTCGGCGGTTGGCGCCTCGACGGCCTTGCGGCTGACGATGTTGACGATCGAAAGATCGGTCGGCAGCAGCGGATAGGGGCGCGCAGTCTTGAAACGGACCGTATAGGGATCGACGACGATGGCTTCGGTGATCGGGCGCGTCGCGATCGAGAATGACGACGGCGAGTTCGGCACCCACGGCACGCGCTTGATGGTCGCGACCACGTCGGCCGCATCGAAATCCGAGCCGTCGTGGAACTTCACGCCGCGGCGCAGCTTGAATTCCCAAGTCGTGTCGTCGATCGGCTTCCACGATTCGGCGAGGCCGGGAATCAAACGCTGCATTTCGTCCTGATGGACAAGGCGGTCGAACAGATGGACGGCGATGCCGTTGTTCGGGGCGAGATTGTGGAAATGCGGGTCCATCGACGTGATGTTGCCGCCCACACCCATCGTCAGGTCCTGCGCGCGCGCGGCACCTGCGAGGAGCGGCAGCGCCACGACCGTCAGGGCCGCGAAGCGCGCAAGGCGGGATACTTTAACGTGCATTTCCGTTCGTCCTTCCCGTTGCGGGCGCCGCGTCCCCGACCGACCCGGCCAGCGGCGGCGCATGCATGTGTGTTCAGATTCGACGTTCGCAGAAACGGGCCCATTCTGGCAAGCCCTTGCGCGCGCTCCGTGCGCCCGCGCGGCATGCCGCGCCGGTGCCGGGGTATTCCGGCGGCCGCTCAGTCCGCATGCCCCGCCGGCGCCCATTGGGCATGCGCGTCGAGTGGATAGACCGGACGCGGCAGATTGCGGAACGCGACCCGCTCCAGTACCGGCGCGGTCAGTCCGCCGGTATCGACTTCGTAGACGCGCTCGGGCGAGAAAAACTCGTCGAATCCGGCGCGGAAATGACCGCGCGACTTGACGCAGACGCAGTCCGCTTTGGCGATATCAAGACCGTGAATCTCGAAAAAGGCCGGGTCGGCGCATTGCTTGCGCGCGGTCGCCACCACGACTGTCACGCCGCCCAAATCCAGCGCCGCCGTCGGCCCAAGATCGAGCTGCCGCCCGGCGAAAATCCCCCGCCGCCCGACGACTTTGCCGTCATGAACCGACAAAACCGTCGCATCCCGCTCGAACGCCTTGCCGAACGGATCGGCATCTGCGCGATTGAAGCGCGCTCGGAATTTCGCCCCCCGCCCCTTCGCGACCGCCTCGGCGGCCAGAGCCGCATCGACGAAATTGCCCAGCAGAACGCCGGTCGCGCCCGCCTCGAGCAAGGCGAGCAGCAACTCGGTCGTGTTGCCGCGCCCGCCGCCGCCGGGATTGTCGCCCGCATCGGAGAAGATCACCGGCGCGGTCTTGCCGGCCGCCGCGTCGCGCGCCAGCTCCAACGCGCGAGAAATCGGCGTCAGCGTTTTGACGAAGCGATGCCGATCCGCCCAGCCGCGCGCGGCCAGGCCCTCGGCGGTCGCGAACGCGTGCGCCTTGCTCTCGCGCGACGTCGCGACGAACGCCATACCGTTCTTGGGCGTATCGCCAAACACGAAACCGCCGACGACGGAAAGATTCATCAGGCGATCGTCCGCCGCCATGATCGCCTCGGCCTCGTTCATCAAGTCGGCATAGGGCCCGCTCGCGGTCAGCAGCGTGACGGAGGCGGGCGTCAACGGCAGCCGCACGAAAGCGAGATGGCTTTTGCCGCCGGCCATCAGCTCCGCCAGATGGCGCGCGCACTCGGCGCCGCGCGCGCGCTGATCGACATGGGGATTTGTGCGGTAGGACACGAAGGCGTCCACCGCATCGATCATCGCGTCGGAGATGGCCGCGTGCAGATCGACCGACGCCGCGATCGGCACGGGGCCGACGCAGCGGCGCACGGACTGGTAAAGGGTGCCGTCCGGATCGAAGGTTTCGGTCGCGGTCATCGCGCCGTGGTTGCTGATGTAAACCGCATCGACCGGTCCGGCCTGACGCAACATGCCTTCGATCTTGGCAAGGCAGGCATCGAAAAACTCCTGCTCGATCGGCCCGCCGGGCTCGGCCGCCGCGCAGAAGATCGGCACCGGCTCCCAGCCCGGCAAGAGCCGATCCATTTCGCCGAAGAAGCCGGGAAACTCGAGCGGGCACGACGGCGTCGCCTTGCGCGCCTCGACGCTCAGCGCCGCACCTTCCAGATAGCATAGGCGCCGGAAATCCTCCGGCGTGGTCGGCGGCGCGAAGGCGTTGCTTTCCAGATGGAAGCCGATGAGCGCGATTCGTGGTGCCGAGTTCTGAATGCCCATTTTCGCCGTCCTGAATTGCGCGCCGTGAATTTGTACCGTCCGCGCAGTTTGGGCATACTCGCCCGCGATTTCGCAACCCGCACGACGGACGACCCCTTTCATGAGCCGCGCCCCCAGTCCGGAAGCACTCGACCTCGTCAAAACGCTCGTCTCCTTCGACACGACAAGCCGCGACAGCAATCTCGCCCTTATCGAGTGGGTACGCCTCTATCTCGGCAAGCTCGGCATCGATTCGCATCTCGTGTTCGACGAGACCGGGAAGAAAGCCAATCTGTGGGCGACGATCGGCCCTGCCGACCGGCCCGGCCTCGTTCTGTCGGGCCATACCGACGTTGTACCGATCGACGGCCAGGAATGGACGGTCGAGCCGTTCAAGCCGGTCGTGAAGGACGGGCGCGTCTACGGACGCGGTACGACCGACATGAAAAGCTTCGTCGCCGTGTGCCTCTCGCTCGCCCCCGAGTTCCAGAAGGCGAAGCTGAAAACGCCGATCCACTTCGCGTTCTCGTACGACGAAGAAGTGGGCTGCATCGGCGTGCGGCGCCTGATCGCCGACATCAAAGAACGCGGATTGAAGCCCGTCGGTTGCGTGGTGGGCGAGCCCACAAATATGAAGGTGATCCGCGCGCATAAGGGCAAGCTATCGTTCCGCGGTCACGTGCGCGGCTTCGAATGCCATTCGTCGCTGGCGCCGCGCGGCGTCAATGCCGTGCAATACGCCGCCCGGATCGTCGACCACATCGCGCGCATGAACGAGAAATTCGCCGCCGAAGGCCCCTTCGACGACGAATTCGACATTCCCCACACGACCGCGCATACCGGCGTGATCCGCGGCGGCACGGCGCTCAATATCGTGCCGAAGGATTGCAGCTTCGATTTCGAGTTCCGCCATCTGCCCGTGCACGATCCAAAGGCGCTGTTCGCCGAATTGGAGGCCTGGGTGCGCAAGGAGATCGAGCCGAAGATGCGCGCCGTCCACGTCGATACCGGCGTGCGCTTCGAGCAGATTTCCGCCTTCCCCGGCTTGAAGGGCGACGAGGACGCGACGGTGACGCAGGTCGCCAAGGCGGCCTCGGGCGGCAACGCCACGGGCAAGGTCGCCTTCGGCACCGAAGCCGGTCTGTTCGAAGCCGCCGGCATTCCCACCGTCATTTGCGGGCCCGGCGACATCGACCAAGCCCACAAGCCCGACGAGTTCGTGGCGCTGGAACAGATCGCGCTGTGCGAACAGTTTCTGCGACGCATGGTCGAGCGTCTGGAAGCGAAGGCCGCATGACCCCCTCCATCGTCGTTTTCGATTTCGGCGGCGTGCTCATCGATTGGGATCCGCGCCGCGTCTATCGCCATCTGCTGCCCGACATGGCGGCGATCGAGCATTTCCTCGCGACGGTTTGCACGCCCGACTGGAACGTGAAACAGGACGCGGGCCGCGGCATCGCCGAAGCGGAGGCGGAGCTCATCCAGCGTTTCCCCGACAAGGCGCATTTGATCCGCGCCTACTATGCGGGCCACGAAGTCGCGGTCGGCGGCGCCGTCCAAGGGACGGTCGATTTGCTTGAGCGGCTGCACGCCAAGAACGTGCCGCTCTACGGTTTGACCAATTGGTCGGCGGAAACGTTTCCGCGCTCGCGCTGGCGTTTCGCGTTCATGGAGCGGTTCCGCCATATCGTCGTCTCGGGCGAGGAAAAGCTGATCAAGCCCGATCCGGCGATCTATCGCACGATGCTCAAGCATATCGGCGCGCCGCCCGAACATTGCCTGTTCGTCGACGACTCGCTGAAGAACGTCGACGGCGCCAAAGCCGTCGGCATGCACGCCGTGCAGTTCCAATCGCCCGCGAAACTCGAAGCCGATCTCAAGGCGTTCGGCCTGTTGTGAAGGGAGCCCGCGTCTTGACCGACGAAAACAACTACCCGATCGAACTGACCCCGCCGGACATCTCGGCCTATGCCAAGAGCAATACGGGGATCGACTACGCGACGACCTTCGATTCCGGCCTGGCGGGCCCGCATGTGTGCGTGAGCACCCTCGTTCACGGCAACGAGCTTTGCGGCGCCATCGCCGCCGATTGGCTGATGCGCGAAGGCGTTCGCCCGCAGCGCGGGAAGCTATCATTCCTGTTCTGCAACATCGGCGCCTATCGCTCGTTCGATCCGAAGAACCCGCAAGCCTCGCGCTTCGTCGACGAGGACTTCAACCGGCTGTGGAACGAAGAGACGCTCGACGGGCCGCGCCGGTCGGCGGAGTTGACCCGCGCGCGCGCGATCCGGCCGTTCGTCGATACCGTCGATCTGTTGCTCGATATCCATTCGATGCAGCATGCCACCCCGCCGCTGATGCTGTGCGGGCCGCTCGACAAGGGCAAAACCTTCGCGCGCGACGTGTCGGTTCCCGAATTCGTCGTCGCCGATGCGGGCCACGCGGCGGGCAAGCGCTTGCGCGACTATGCCGGGTTCGGCGATCCCGCCTCCCCCCGCAATGCGCTGCTGGTCGAATGCGGGCAGCATTGGGAGAAGAAGTCCGGCGACGTCGCCAAGGAAACGGCGCTGCGCTTTCTGCTCGCGACCGGCGCGGTGTCGCGCGACTGGATCGAGCCGCGCCTGGCGCCAGAACCGGTGCCGCAGAAGATCGTCGAAGTCACCCAAGCCGTGACGATCCGCAGTGACGATTTCGCCTTCGCGCATCCCTATATCGGACTCGAGACGATCCCCAAAGCCGGCACATTGCTCGCGACCGACGGGGCCGAAAAGGTCGTCACCCCCTACGACAATTGCGTGCTGATCATGCCGTCGAAGCGGCTGGGCAAGGGGCAAACTGCGGTGCGCCTCGGCCGCTACGTCGGTTGATGGGAAGCTTCGACCTGCGCGCGATCGGCCTGGCGGTCGTTCTGGGCACGATCGGCGGCGCGCTGTTCAAGTTTCTGACCGTGCCGCTGCCCTGGATGCTGGGCGCGATGTGCTTCACCACCATCGCGGCCATGTCCGGCGTCCAGGTGGCGATGCCGCGCCAATTGCGCAACGGCTTCGTGACCATTCTGGGCGTTCTGCTCGGCTCTGGTTTCACGCCCGCCGTGCTCGACCGCATGGATGAATGGGCCTTCACGCTGGCGGCGTTGATCGTCTGGATCTTCGTCGCGGGCGGCATCGCCTACGTCTATCTGCGCCGCGTCGCCGGACACGACCGTACGACCGCCTTTTTCGGCGCGACGCCCGGCGGCCTCGCCGAGATGACGCTGGTCGGCAGCCAATACGGCGCCGACCCGCGCGTCCTGTCGTTGACGCACACCGTGCGCGTGATGGCGACGGTGCTGATCGTGCCGATCTGGTTCCGTCTGGAGGGTTTGGTGGGGCCGCTCCCCGCCAAAGCGACGATCGGCATACTGGAGGTCGCGCTGCGCGACTACGGCATCCTCGCCGCCTGCGCCGTCGCAGGCGCCTATATCGGCATCAAACTGCGACTGCCGGCGGGAACGATGCTCGGGCCCATGGTCGTGTCGATGGCCGTGCATTTGGCGGGCGTCAGCGAAGCCCAGCCGCCCTACGAAATCGTCGCCGCCGCGCAGATCGTACTGGGCTGCGCCATCGGCCAACGCTTTGCCGGGACCAAGCTCTCCGTCATCGCTCGCCATGCCGCCCACGGAATCGTGGTGACGGTGATCATGCTGGGTCTGGCGATCCTATTCGCGGGGATGATGGCGCGCGTCACGCCGGAGAGCTTCGAAGCCTTGGTGCTCGCCTATTCGCCCGGCGGTTTCGCGGAAATGAGCCTCGTGGCGCTGGCGCTATCGGTCGATTCCGCGTTGGTCGCTTCGCATCATCTATTCCGAATCGTATTCATCGTCTCGATCGCGCCATGGCTGTTCCGGCGCAAAATCATGAAGACTTCAACGTGATACGGCCATCGACCGGCAGTCGGCGAATGGCGACCGGCCGCGCGTTCTTCGAGCGCGGTCCCGGCCTTGCGTTTGCCCCGTCCGGAACCGGACGAGTCCGCCCAAGTTACGAAAGGCGTTGGCGCAGCTCCGTCTTCAGAATTTTGCCGTAGGCATTCTTCGGCAGCGCCTCGACGAAGACATAGCGCTTCGGGCGTTTGAAACGCGCGATGTTGTCGAGGCACAGTGCGTCGAGTGCCGCCTGCGTCACGTCGTCATCGCGGCGCACGACGAAAGCGACGACACACTCGCCCCATTCGGGATCGGCGGCGCCGACGACAGAGACTTCCGCGACGCCGGGATGGCGCTGCAGCACCTCCTCCACCTCGCGCGGATAGATGTTCGATCCCCCCGAGATAATCAGGTCCTTCGACCGATCTTTGAGCGTGAGATAGCCGCGAGGGTCGAATTCGCCGACGTCGCCGGTGTGCAGCCAGCCATCCTTCAGCGCTATGGCGCTGGCGGCCTCGTCGCGCCAATAGCCCTTCATCACGCTGTCGCCGCGCACCAGCACTTCGCCGTCGCTGGCCGTACGGACCTCGACGACCGTCTGCGCGATGCCGACCGAGCCGAGAATCGCATCATCGCCCGATTTATGCGCGGCCTCGATCGCCGCCCGATTCATTGCCGTGATGCACATCGGGCTTTCGCCTTGGCCGTATAGTTGCGCGAAGCGGTAGCCGAGCCTGCCGATCGCGGCTTTGAGGTCGGCGACATACATCGGCCCGCCGCCATAGACGATGACGCGAAGATGACCGGGTTCAATGCCGGGATGTTCGACGAGGCGTTTCACCATCGTCGGGGCGGCAAACATCGAGACCTTGTTCCAGCGCTTCCACAGGGCTTGGATTTCGGCGGGGTCGAAGCCGCCGGTTTCAGGCACGACCTGGGTCGCCCCGATCGCGAGCGTTGGAAGCATGTATAGTCCCGAGCCGTGCGACATCGGTGCCGCATGCAGCAAGCAGCCGCCCGCTTCCGGCGGATCGATGTCGGCGTGATAGCTCGTCGCCATCGCCAAGGCATTGCGATGGGTGATCATGGCGCCCTTGGGCCGCCCGGTCGTGCCGCTGGTATAGAAAAGCCACAACAGATCGTCAGGGGCGGCATGCGCAAGGTCGGCCGGATCCGCGAAGAGCCTGCGCCAATCCGCCCCACCGATCTCGACCAGCCGAGCGCGCGTGCCGCTGGCCGCGACATTCTCGCCCATGTCGCATGAATGGAATACGAGTTCGGCCTGCGAATGGTCTAGGCAATAGGCGAGCTCTTTCGGGTGGAGCTTCGCGTTGACGGGCACGGCGGCGTAGCCCGCCCACCAGATCGCGTAGATCACGATGGCGTACTCGGGCGAATTCGCGGCGGCGACGGCGATGCGCGTTCCGGGCGCGTATCGCAATCCACGCAATCCGCCGGCAAGCCCCGCGACCTGGGCGGCCATGCCGGCCCAGTCGGCAGCGACGATGTCGCCGCGCCCCAAAGCGGGACCACGCGGATTGCGTTTGGCGTTGCGCAGCAGATGGGCGGCCAAGTTCATCGCATCACCCAATCGACGAAGCCCAGCGCCTTGGTGACGCGAATCACCCCCAGGATCACGGCATACGCGCCGAGCCCGAACAAAGCCGCCAAGGCGAAAACTTTGAGGTGCGTCATCCGAGCCGAAAGAGCCTTTCCGCACGGGACTTTACCACCGCGCGCGGACGACGCATTATCCAAGAGTAACGAGGACGGTACGTCGAATGGCCAGCAGCAAGGTCAGCCAACAGGAACTCAACCAGGCGGTCACGCTTCACGAGAAGATGGTGAAGGGCATCACGGGCGGCATGCGCCTGGTCCTGTCCTTCAAAGTTGCCGAACGCATGAATATGCGCGGGCGCAATCTTTCCGAAGCGGAGCTTGTCGGCGCCTATCTATGCGAGTCCGATTTCGGCGGCGCGAAGCTATCGCGCGCCAATTTGTTCGGCGCCGATCTGTCCGGCTGCGATTTGCACGAGGCCGACCTGACCAAGGCCGATATGCGCGGCGTCCAATTGAAGCGCGCCAATCTGGAGCGCGCGAATCTGACCGGAGCCGACATCCGCGACGGGTTCATCATCGTGCGCGATAAGGACGGCAATTTCTCGTACCACAACAACCAGCGTCAGGGCGCAGTCATCACCGACGCGAAATTCAACCACGCGGACCTGACCAACGCGAAGATGAGCCGCGTGTTCGGCCCGCGCACGGATTTGACCGGCTGCATCCTGCGCGGCGCCGTGCTGCGCGAAGCGGATCTGTCGAATTCCGATTTGTCTGGCGTGGTGCTGACGGGGGCCGATCTCACCAACGCCAATCTTTCCAACTGCATTCTGCACGGCGCGACCTTGTCGGGCGCGTTGCTGGAAAACACCAATCTCGACGGTGCCGACCTCACCGCATCGAATTTCGGCACCAAAGATCTGGCGCGCGTCGATACGTCGAAGGCGGTGCTGCCGGTCAACATCGACAGCCTGGAGAAGTCGATCCAGCAGATATTCATCGATCATCTGGAATGGCTGAAAACCGAGGGACGCAACGGCGCGCAGGCCGATTTCGAGCGCGTCAATCTCGCCAATCTAAACGCCCCGGGCGTCAACCTCTCGGCCGGCCGCTTGGGCCTGTCGATCTTGCGCGACGCGAAGCTCACCGGCGGCTATTTCCAGATGGCGGACTTCTCCTCGGCCTTCATGTCAAATTGCGATCTGGTGTCGGCGAAGCTCCAAGGCTCCAAGCTCGACAAAGCCACATTGACCGGCGCCAAGCTGCGCGACGCCGATCTGTCCCCTATGCCGGTCGATACGATGAACCAGCGCAATTGGAATACGCGACTTCGCGAGGCCAACCTCTCGGGAGCCGACTTGCGCGGCGCCAATCTTCATAAAGCCGACCTCGCGGCGGCGGTTTTCCGCCGCGCCGATCTGCGCAACGCCAATCTGAAAGACGCGATCCTGCTGGATTGCGATTTCACCGGCGCCGATCTGCGCGGTGCCGAGCTTTCGGGCGCCGATACGCGCGGCACGACCGGCCTCGACAGCGCGCTTTAGCCGTTTTTTTCGATCGTTTCTTCGAGGCGCTTGGACAAATACCAAGCCAGCGCCATGAACGCGACCAACAGACCCAGCGCCGCCGTCGTCGCGGTTTCGCCCAGCGCCTTGTCCGAGACATGGGCGAAGCCGTAACCGATCCCGACCAGCAAATTCGACCAAACCGCCGCCGAAACGATGTTGAGCGCCAGGAACCTTCCGCGCGGCATGGTCGACAGGCCGAAGGCGAAACCCGCCAAACCGCGGATCCCGTGCGGATAGCGATAGACGAACATCATCCACCAATGATGCTTGTCGACCACGCGCGCCGCGCGCTGGATTCCGTTGCGCAACCGCGGCATGGAGTCGAAAAGCTGCGGCCCGAAGCGGCGGGCGAGCCAGAAGCGCACTTCGTCGCCGATCACGCCGCCGGCGAACACGGCGGCGACGGTCGGCCAATAATCCAGCGCTTCGAGCTGCACCGCGTATCCCGCAAACAACGGCATCAGCATGGAGTTCCAGAACGCCCCGGTCGCGACCAGGGTGTAGACGGCGTTGCCGCTGTCGCGGACGAGGTCGAGGATTTGCTGGAGGTCCATGGTCCCGATCAAATGGGGGCAAGCAGGCGCGAAGTCAACTTTTCCGCGCGTTCTGCCGGAACTTGAACCGGCATGTCCAAGAGCTTCTGGGCGAAAGCGCGTCCGTCGATATCGAAGGCAAGATCGTGGCCGCGCCCGGCGCCGGCGGCATTCTCGAACCGGAAATGGAACGAAGCCAACCCCGCGAGTTCGACCCGGCGCACGGCCCGCGGGCGCAGGAAGGAGAACCACGCGCCGACCTTGGCGGCCGTCGCCCCGGCACGCACGCTGCGCCAGTCGCCGGGATCGCGCAGCGTCAGCGCGACGATCAGCGAACTGCCGACGACGCGCGCACGGGAATGCGCCAATAGACGAAGCTGGACGAGGGCGCTCATGCCTCACCCTCCAGCAAGCCGACGCGCGGACGGACATGGCGTGCCGGGATTTTCGCCGCACTCACCCGCCGCTCGGGATGGATCGCGAGGCGCACGCCGCCCGCCCCCGCAGGACCGAACCCCGACAGCGAGGTGAATTCGGCCAGCGCTGCTTCGACGGTTTCCTTTGCGACGGCGCGTAAGGCCAGACGCAAACGCACGTCCTTGCCGGGCACCACGGCGAGATCCGCCGCGCGGTCGACGGCGCTGCGCGTCGCGGATGCGACGCCGACGATTTCGACCCGGAAGCGTTCGTCGCCGAGCAGCGTCTTCAAGCGTGTTTCCAACTCCCGCGCGGCCGCGAGCGCGCGGCCCGCCGCGCCCGTTCCGCCGTAGGCGAGTTCGCCCTCGCCCGCGAAGCCGGTTTCGAAGACCAGCGTGCCGGGCAGATGCTCGGGTGCTGCACTTCCTTTGACGCCGGTGAGCTTGCCGCCGATAAGCGTCGCATCGTCCAAATCCAGCGTCAGATCGGGATCGGCGATCGCGCGCGGGTTCTCGACGCCGTCGAGCAACGACAGCGCGAGCGACGCGTGCACGGGCGAAGCGCCCGTCGAAGTCTCGAACGACAGCGCGCCGTCCTCGGCAATGTCGACCAATGGCAGGCCCGTTTCCGGCAGCTTGTCGAAAGCGGGATCGTAGAGATCGCCGCCGGCCGCCCCCGCGCCGGCCGACAAAATGCGCCCGGCGGCGGCGGCGGCGGCCAGTCGCGCGTAATCCTCGGCCGGCCAGCGATGGGCGTAGCGCGCGAAGGCCACCGCAATCGCCGACGGCGCCAAAGGCCCGCTGACGACGATCTCCGCGCCCTTTGCGAAGAGCCCCACGAACGGGGCCGCGCCGAAACGCACGCTCGCGGCAATCAAAGTCGAATTCGGCGGCGGCGGCGGATCGCATGGCGTGCCGAGAAGCCCTGCACCCGATTGCGTCGCCAGAAGATCGTGGCCCTCGATCAAGCCGATGCGCGGCCGGCGACGGCCCAGCCGCGCGGCAAGGCCCGTGATCGCATGCGCGACCGGGGCGGGTTCACCCGCCGGCACTTCCACGGCAAGCCGCACGCGGGCCGACAGGCACGCGATCAGCACGGGCTCGAGCGCACGCTCGACCTCGCGCAGCGCCAAGCGCAGCGCCAAACAATGCGGCCCCGGTCTGGCGATCAGGCGTTGGAGAAGTGCCGCCGTCGCATCCGGTCGTCCGCCGCGTCCCGCATGCGCAAGGCGCATCTTAGAGCCCGGCGAGTTTGCGGATCGGTTCGTACAAGGCGGGGTTGGCGCACAGCACGGGCGCGCCCTTCTCGATGCCGCCTTCGCCGATGAAGTCGTTGGTGCGCCCGCCCGCTTCGCGCGTCATCACGATGCCGGCGAGGCAATCCCAGGAATTGATATGGAGCTCGACATAGCCGTCCGCGCGGCCATCGGCGACATAGGCAATACCCAGCGCCCCGGAACCCGCCCGGCGGAACGAGGCACCCGCCTTCACCGTGCGCTCGATCATGCCCGTATAGGCTTCGACCGGGCGGCGCGTCGACCAGCCAAGCTCGATCTGCGCGCGCCTCAAGTCGTCGACAACCGTCACCTTCATCGGGCGGCCGTTGCAGGTGGCGAACTTGCCCCGCCGCCCCAGGAACATCTCGTCGCGCATCGGATCGTAGATCGCGCCGATTTCAGCCTCGCCTTCGTGGACATAGGCGATCGAAATGCAGAAATGCGCGATCCCGTTGGCGAAATTCGCCGTGCCGTCGATCGGGTCGATGACCCATAGCGCGCGGGTATCCTTGCTGCCGCCGGTTTCCTCGCCCAGCACATCGTCCTTCGGAAACGCCTCGCGGATCAAACCCATGACCAGTTTTTCCACCGCCCCGTCGGCGACCGTCAGATAATCCTGCGGCCCCTTGAAGGTCATGCCGATGGAGGCGCGGTCGGCGAAGAATTTGCGCTGCAATTCCCCGGCGGCACGCGCGATCGCCGCGGCGGCCAGGGTACGTTTGGCGATTTCGTCGGTCATTGGGCGCTGAAATTACGTTCCCCATGGGCTATAGGGAAGCGCGATGATCACGATCGACTCCCTCACTTTGCGCGTCGCCGGCCTGACCTTGATCGAGGATTCCTCGGTCCAGGTGCCCGACGGCAAGCGCGTCGGCCTCGTGGGCCGCAACGGGGCGGGCAAATCCACGCTGCTGTCCTGCCTGCGTGGGCTTGCCACACCCGACAAAGGCCTGATCGCGCTGCCCAAGCGCGCCAAGCTCGGCTGGGTGGCGCAGGAAGCCCCCGGTGGCCCCACGACACCGCTGGAATTCGTCCTCGCCGCCGACATCGAACGCGCCGCGTTGCTGGCCGAAGAAGAGGCCGGGGCGGACGGCGAGCGCGTCGCCGACATCCATACGCGCCTGGCCGAGATCGACGCCTATGCCGCCCCGTCGCGCGCCGCGTCGATCCTGGCCGGTCTCGGGTTCGATGCGGGCAAACAGGCGCAGCCTTTGTCGGATTTCTCCGGCGGCTGGCGGATGCGCGTGGCTTTGGCCGCCGTGCTGTTCTCGCGCCCCGACGTGCTGCTGCTCGACGAGCCGACGAACCATCTCGATCTCGAAAGCGCCTTGTGGCTCGAGGATTATCTGCAGCGCATTCCCTGCACATTGCTGGTCGTCAGCCACGACCGGCGCCTGCTGAACGCCGTCTGTACGCATATCCTGCATCTCGAACATCGCCGCCTGACGCTTTACGCGGGCGATTACGATTCCTTCGAGCGCCAGCGCCAGGAACGCCTCGCCCAGCAATCGGCGATGGCCGCGAAGGTCGACGCGCAGCGCAAGCATATGCAGGCTTTCGTCGACCGCTTCCGCTACAAGGCGACGAAGGCGCGCCAGGCGCAGTCGCGCTTGAAGGCGCTGGCCAAGCTCACCCCCATCGTCGTCGAGCAGGACGAGGAGTCGGTGCGCTTCGAGTTCCCCGAACCCGAAATGCCGCGCCCGCCGCTGATCACCTACGACAAGGCGTCGGTCGGCTACGTGCCCGGCAAGCCGATCCTGCGCGGCATCGATTTGCGCCTCGATCCCGACGACCGGATCGGCTTGCTCGGCGCCAACGGCAACGGCAAATCGACCCTCGCCAAATTGTTCGGCGGCCGCCTGTCGCCGATGGACGGGCGCGAAACCCGCGCGCGCAATCTGGAAGTCGGTTTCTTCGCGCAGCATCAGGTCGAGGAATTCGACCTTTCGCGCTCGGCGCTGCTGCATCTCGCCGATCTGCGCCCGCAAGACAACAACGAACAGCTGCGCGCGCGCCTCGCCCGTTTCGGTTTCTCCGGCATCAAGGCCGAAACGCCGACCGGCAAACTCTCGGGCGGCGAGAAGGCGCGGCTGGCTTTTGCGCTGGCCACCGCCCATCGCCCGCAATTGCTGATCCTCGACGAGCCGACCAACCATTTGGATATGGCGAGCCGCGAGCGCCTCGTCGCCGCGATCGGCGATTTCGCGGGCGCCGTCATCCTCGTGACCCACGATTGGAGCTTGTTGGAACTAACCTGCGACCGGCTGTGGCTGGTCGCCAACGGTCAGGTGCAGCCTTTCGAAGGCGACCTCGAAGAATATCGCGCTTTCAGTTTGGCCGAGCGGCGAGCGCAACGCGGCGCGGACGAAAAGCCCAAGGCGGAAGCGCTGGCCCCGCGCCGAGTCAAACCCGCCTTGGGGCCGTTGAAGAAAGAACTCGCCGCCGCCGAAGCCGAACTCGCCAAGCGCACCGACGAAATGGCGAGGCTCGACGCGGCGCTGGCCGACCCCAATGTCTATAACGATCCGGCGAAGGCCGCCGATCTCGCCAAGCGTCACAAGGACGCGGTCGAACGCGTCGACGCGGCGGAAGCGCGCTGGCTCGCGGCCGCGCAAGCGCTGGAGGAAGCCGATGCGGCTTAGCCTCGTCCTGGTCTTGTCGTTCTTGGCCGTGCCCGCGCACGCCAAAGAATGGGGCGACGTGCGCACGCCCGTGCCCGGCCCCGCACGCGTCATCGGCGGGCCCGCCGCCGGCTGCATCGCAGGCGCCGAACGTCTGCCGCCGGACGGGCCCGGCTATCAAGCCGTACGCGTCTCGCGCAACCGGCACTGGGGCCATCCGGCGACGATTGCCTTCGTCCGCGATCTGGGTGCGCGCGCCAAAGCGGCCGGTTTCGCCGATCTTTATGTCGGCGACGTCGCCCAGCCGCGCGGCGGGCCGATGGCGTCGCTGCATGGCAGCCACCAGAACGGGCTCGACGCCGATATCTGGTTCAATATCGATCCCAAGCCCGCCCTCCCGGCCGCCGCGCGCGAAGATATCGCGATCGTCACGCTGACGACGCAAGACGAACCCCGCATCGATCCCGCGACATGGCGCGACGATCATTCGCGCTTGCTGAAGCTCGCGGCCGAGGATCGCCGCGTCGATCGCATTCTCGTCCACTTCGCGATCAAGAAGCATCTTTGCGAAACGCTGCCGGCCGCGGATCGCGCGTGGCTGCGCAAGCTTCGGCCATGGCGCGGGCATAACGAACATTTCCATGTCCGCCTTGCCTGCCCGCCGGACAGCGCGGACTGCGTTGGCCAAGCCGCGATCCCGGCGGGCGACGGTTGCGATTCAACGCTCGATTGGTGGTTCCTCGACGCCGCCGAACGGCGCAAGCGCGACGAAGAAGCCCAGCGCGCGGCACCCAAGGTCCAGACCGGCCCGCCGCGCCCCAAGCTGCCCGCCCAGTGCGCGGCGATTTTGCGGGCGCCGTAACGCTCAGTCGAACCGGAAGCCCTTGGGCGGCAGAAGACCCGCTTGGCTGCGCGCACCCACCCAATGTTTGGGCGCGTTTTCGCGCGCGTCCGAATTGGCGAAGCCCATCGGCCAGCCCCTCGCGATATTGAAGGTGCGGATTTTGTAGAGGGCGCCGTCCTTCGAATAACGCTGCAGGATGACGCCCTTGCCGCGTGCCATTTCCGGCAATTCGGACAAGGGGAACAGCAGCAGCTTACGGTTCGTGCCCTGTACGGCCAGCGTGTCGCCTTCCACCGCGCAAACGGCGGCGGCTTCCCCGCCCTCGCCGACGTTCAGGATCTGCTTGCCCTGGCGGGTCTGCGCGACGCATTCGGCTTCCGGCACAACGAAGCCGTAACCCGCCGACGAGGCGACGACCAGCTTGCGGTCGGGCTTGTGGATGAACACGTCGACCAGATCGACGTCGTTGCCGAGTTCCAGCGTCACTTTGATCGGCTCGCCGTCGCCGCGCCCGCGCGGCAGCTTGTCGCAACCCAGCGTGTAGAAGCGCCCGTTGGTCGCGAACACCATCAGCTTGTCGGCGGAGTTCGTGCGCTCGACGAAGCGCTGCTTGTCGCCGTCCTTGTAGCGAATCTCCTTCACGGCCGCGTCGTCGAGATGGCCCTTGAAGGCGCGCACCCAACCCTTGTCGGAGACGACGACAGTCAGGTCTTCGCGCTCGATGAAGGCTTCGACCGGCACGATCAATTCGGCGGGCGCATCGGCGACTTCGGTGCGCCGCTTGCCCAGCGGTGTGCGGGGCCCGTATTTGGCCTTCAATTCCTGGATTTCGGTCGCGATCGCGGCCCAGCGCTTGTCTTCGCTTTTCAGCAGGCCCTGAAGCTCCTTCTTCTCCTTGGTCAGCGCGTCGTTTTCCTTGCGGATCTCGAACTCCTCGAGCTTGCGTAGCGAGCGCAGACGCATGTTCAGGATCGCTTCGGCCTGAACCTCCGTGAGCCCCCATTTCTTCATCATCACGGGCTTGGGCTCGTCCTCGTTGCGGATGATCTTGATGACCGCGTCGATGTTCAAATACGCGATCAGCAAGCCGCCGAGGATTTCCAAGCGCCGGTCGATCTGGCCGAGACGATGTTCCGACCGGCGCTTCAGCACCACATGGCGATGATCGAGATAGGCCTGAAGCACTTCCTTCAGGTCCATCACGCGCGGCACGTTGTCCGCGTCGAGCACGTTCATGTTGAGGGCGAATCGCGTTTCCAGATCGCAGGTCCGGAACAGCGATTCCATCATCACTTTGGGATCGACGTTGCGGCTCTTGGGCTCCAGCACCAGGCGCACGTTTTCGTCTGATTCGTCGCGGATATCGGCGAGCAGCGGCAGTTTCTTGGCCTGCAGCAGCTCCGCAACCTTCTCGATCAGTTTCGACTTCTGAACCTGATAGGGAATTTCGGTGACGACGATCTGCCACGCCGCGCGCGGCAATTCCTCGACCGCCCATTTCGCGCGCACGCGCAGCGAGCCGCGGCCGGTCTCGTAGGCTTGCACCAGCGTTTCGCGGCTTTCGACGAGAATGCCGCCGGTCGGGAAATCCGGCCCCGGCATCAGATCGACGAGCGTGGCCACGCGCGCGTTGGGCGTCTTGATCAGATGCAGCAGCGCGTTGCAGATCTCGACGATGTTGTGCGGCGGGATATTGGTCGCCATGCCGACGGCGATACCGGCCGCCCCGTTCGCCAACAGGTTCGGGAAGGCGGCGGGCAGAACGACGGGTTCTTCGCCCTCGCCGTCATAGGTCGCCCGGAAATCGACGGCGTTCTCGTCGAGGCCGCGCAGCAATTCGACGGCGACGGAGGTGAGGCGCGCCTCGGTGTATCGCATCGCGGCGGCGTTATCGCCGTCGATATTGCCAAAATTGCCTTGGCCGTCGACCAGCGTATAGCGCTGCGCGAAATCCTGCGCGAGGCGGACCAGCGCGTCGTAGACCGACTGGTCGCCATGCGGGTGATATTTACCGATAACGTCGCCGACGACGCGCGCGCATTTCTTGAACCCGGTCTCGGGATCGAGGCGCAGTTGCTGCATCGCCCAGAGCAAACGCCGATGGACGGGCTTCAGGCCGTCGCGCACATCGGGCAGCGAGCGCGCCATGATCGTGGACAGCGCGTAGGCGAGATAGCGTTCGCCCAACGCATCGGCGAGCGCAACGGGTTTGATTTCGGCGGCAAAAGACGCGGTCATTTTCTTTCCTCGGGACGGCGGTACTCCCGTCGCCAGCGCTCATAAAGCCGGACTCGGGGGCCCGGCAAGGTCTTCGTCTGCGGGGCCAAAACATAGCGGTCGAGAAAATGTCCGGTGATTTCCAGGGCTTCGACCAGTTCGCGGGCGTTTCCGGCCGCCCCGCCGTCGCGCAGGAAAGTCGGCAAAACAAAGAGACGGTCGGCATAGGGTGCGCCCGCCTCGGCCGAAACGGCGCGCCCCGTTTTGGGGCTGACATAGCGCAGATCCTCGACCACGCCGGTCGCGGCGCAGGAGTCGAGATCGAGACCGAAACCGAGATCGGCAAGGCATCGGACCTCCCACTGCACATAGGCCTCGCGCCATTCGCGCGCGTCGAACCGCGCGAGCATCGCTTTGGTCGCGTCGAACAAGCCTTCATGCGGCTCGCGCTCGGGCAGCACTGCGTCGAGGATCGCCGCACATGCCGCCAGCGCTTCGAGTTTCGCGGGTTCGTCCATCAACGCGGCGGAGTTTGCGGCGACGAGCTCGCAGGTCCAATTGCCCAAATGCTCGACGAGCCTTGCGCGCCAAAACGCCGAAACGAGATTGCCGGTTTCGAAGACCGAAGCATTCTTGCCGTGCCCGCCGCCGCGCGCGAGGCCCAAATGGCGCCCGTGACCGCGCGTGAACAAGGTCACGATCGCCGCATGCTCCCCATGCGTGCGCCGGCCCAGCACGATCGCTTCGTCGGTCCACTCCATGGATCAGGTTTGCCGGGATTCGAGCGGCGGGGCTAGTTTAGGCGTATGCGCAAGACCCGCCGCCTTATCGAAGCCTTTCTCGCAACCGATTATGCCGTCCGCTTCGGCGGTGTTTGGCGCGTCGTGCGCATCGGCGAACGGCATCCCGGCATCGAAGCCCTGGTCAGGACGACCGGCGTGTTCATCACCGGCTGGAACCCGTTCGGGAAACGCGCGGCCCTCGCCGCCAACGACGCACGCAACCACGCGATGGCGCGCATCCTGGCCGCGCGCGGTTATACCGTGCTGCCCCATCAAGGGGTCGGCGCCGGCGGCGATTGGGCCGAAGACGGATTTTTCGTGCTGGATATGCGCGTCGCGACGGCGCGCAATCTGGCGCGCGCCTTCGGTCAGCTCGCGATCGTTTCGATCGCGCGCGGCCGCAAAGCGGAACTCGTCTGGGCCTCTTAGCTCTGCTCCATGATCTGCTGCTTGGCGATCGGCATGAAATGCGCGAGCTGCGCCTTGATGTCGGCGACCGACACGCCCTTGCCCTTCAAATCCGCTTCCAGCTTTTCGATCACGTCGTCGTCGCCCGCCTTCTCGAAATCCGCGGCGACGACTTCCTTGGCGTAGGCGTCGGCGTCAGGCCCGGTCTTGCCGAGCTTCTCCGCCGCCCACAGGCCCACGAGCTTGTTGCGCCGCGCGTTCACCTTGAACTGCACGTCCTGGTCGTGCTTGAACTTGTTTTCGAAAGCGCTTTTGCGGTCGTCGAAGCTGGTCATCTGCGGGCCCTCGTGGGTGGGTCGTCGCCCATGACATAGGCGACCGCGAAGTGCAGGTCAATCGCAACCGGACGTCCGTTTTTCATGTGTACTTTGGCGATTCTGCGCCGTCCCGGCCACGCTTGGCCGCTGATCGTCGCGGGCAATCGCGACGAAATGAAGTCGCGGCCGTGGACCGCGCCCGGCCGCCATTGGCCCGACCGGCCCAACGTGATCGGGGGCCGCGACGATTTGGCCGGCGGATCGTGGATCGGGCTCAACGACACGGGCGTGATCGCCTGCGTGCTCAATCGGCGCGGCACGCTGGGACCGGCCGCGGACAAGCGCAGCCGCGGCGAGCTGGTGCTCGACGCGCTGGACTTCCCGGATGCGAAGGACGCGGCCGAGATGTTGGGCGCGTTGGACGCCGGCGCCTATCGCTCATTCAACCTGTTCGTCGGCGACGATCGCGACGCCTATTGGGTGCGCGCCACGGGTTCGGGTGCGCCCGAAATCATGCCGATCGGCGAAGGCGTGTCGCTGCTGACCGCCTACGATCTCAACGACATGTCCTCGCCGCGCACGCGCCACTTCCTGCCGCTATTCCGCACGGTCCCGCCGCCCGATCCGGGGCGCGGCGATTGGGCTGGGTGGGAAAAGCTGATGGCCGCCCGCCAGGGCGGATCCGATGCCGGCGAAGAAGGCGCCATGAACATCGCGCTATCCTCCGGCTTCGGCACTTCGTCGACATCGCTGATCGCCTTGCCGTCGCGCAGCGCGGGACTCGATACGCGGCCCGTTTGGCGCTTCGCGCGCGGCCATCCCGACGCGATCGTCTACGACGCCGTTTCGCTCGCCTGAATCAGTGCTTTAGCCCCGCATTGCGAGGGGGGATGCGCTGGGCTATAGGGGGGCCCGCTTTTCCCGTCGCGCGTCAGGGGGTTGGGCATGTCCCGCCGTAAACAAATCTACGAAGGCAAAGCCAAGATACTGTTCGAGGGGCCGGAGCCCGGGACGATCATCCAGTACTTCAAGGACGACGCGACCGCGTTCAACAACAAGAAGAAGGGCACGATCACCGGCAAGGGCGTGCTCAACAACCGCATCTCGGAATTCCTGATGACGCGCTTGGAGGAGATGGGCATCCCGACCCATTTCATCCGCCGCCTCAACATGCGCGAACAGCTCGTGCGCGAAGTCGAGATCGTGCCGCTGGAAATCATCGTACGCAACGTCGCCGCCGGTTCTTTCTGCCAGCGGTTCGGCTTGCAGGAGGGCGCGCCGCTGCCGCGCTCGATCATCGAGTATTGCTACAAGAACGACGAGCTCGGCGATCCGATGGTTTCCGAAGAGCACATAACCGCGTTCGGCTGGGCCGACACGCGCGATCTCGACGACATCATGGCGCTGACCTTGCGAATCAACGATTACCTGTCCGGATTGTTCCTGGGCGTCGGCATCAAACTGGTCGATTTCAAGATCGAGTTCGGTCGCCACTGGAACGAACACGACGAGATGCGGATCATCCTGGCCGACGAGATCAGCCCGGATTCCTGCCGCTTGTGGGACGTCAAGACGAACGAGAAGATGGACAAGGACCGCTTCCGCCGCGATCTCGGAAAGGTCGAGGAAGCGTATCAGGAAGTTGCCCGCCGTCTGGGCATTCTGCCCGAAAGCGGCCCGCGCGATCTGCGCGGCCCCGAAACGATGCAGTGATCCCGGGGGATCGAGAGAGCATGAAAGCGAAGATTCACGTCACGCTGAAGAACGGCGTGCTGGACGTGCAAGGCAAAGCGGTTCAGGCGGGGCTCGCCGGCCTCGGCTTCAAGGGCGTCGGCGACGTGCGCGTCGGCCGCTATGTCGAGATCGAACTCGACGCCAAGACGAAGGCCGCCGCCGAAGCCGAAGCCAAGCGTATGTGCGAAAAGCTTCTGGCCAACACCGTGATCGAGAACTATCGCGTCGAGATCGCGGAGTAATCGGCCGATGAAATCCGCCGTCGTCGTATTCCCCGGCTCCAACCGCGAAGGCGACGTCGCCGACGCGCTCCATCGCGCCTCGGGCAAGAGGCCCGAGATCGTCTGGCACTCGACCGGAACGCTGCCCGGCAAGCTCGATCTCATCGTGCTGCCCGGGGGCTTCGCCTATGGCGATTACCTGCGCTGCGGCGCCATGGCGGCACGAAGCCCGATCATGCGCGATGTGATCGCGCGCGCGAACGCCGGCACGCCGGTGCTGGGCGTGTGCAACGGCTTCCAGGTCCTGTGCGAAAGCGGCTTGCTGCCGGGCGTGCTGCTGTCCAATGCGGGCCTCAAATTCATCTGTCGAGACGTGCATTTGAAGGTCGCGACCAGCCAGACGATGTTCGCGCACCGCTACGAGAAGGGCCAGGTCGTGCGCTACCCGGTCGCGCATCACGACGGCAACTACTTCGCCGACAAGGACACGCTGAAGCGCATGGAGGATCGCGACCAGATCGCATTCCGCTATTGCACCCCCGACGGCGAAATCAGCGCCGACGGCAATCCGAACGGCTCGGCGCGCAACATCGCGGGCGTGTACAACAGATCGAAGACCGTGCTGGGCCTGATGCCGCATCCCGAGAACGCGACCGATCCCGCCACCGTGGGCGCGCTGGGCGGTTCGCTGGACGGCAAGCCTTTGTTCGACGCCATCGTGGACGCCGTTTCCAAATGAAGAAGAATTCGAAAGCGAAAAAATCCTGGCAGCGCCCCAAGGATCTGATGGGCCTGTCGCCGGCCGAGTACGACACCGCGTGCCGCATTCTGGGCCGCGCGCCCACGCATACCGAGCACGGCATTTTCTCGGTGATGTGGAGCGAGCATTGCTCCTACAAATCGTCGAAGAAATGGCTGAAGACGCTGCCGACCAAGGCGCCGTGGGTGATCTGCGGACCGGGCGAAAACGCCGGCGTGATCGATATCGGCGACGGCGACGCGTGCGTCTTCAAGATCGAAAGCCACAACCACCCGTCCTATATCGAGCCCTATCAGGGCGCGGCGACGGGCGTGGGCGGCATATTGCGCGACGTGTTCACGATGGGCGCGCGCCCCATCGCCAATCTGAACGCGCTGCGCTTCGGCGACCCCAAACACCCGAAAACCCGCCATCTGGTGGCAGGCGTTGTCGCGGGCATCGGCGGCTACGGTAATTGCGTGGGCGTGCCCACAGTCGCCGGCGAGACGAATTTCCATTCGGCCTATAACGGCAACTGCCTCGTCAACGCGATGACCGTGGGCATCGCCAACAAGAAAAAAATCTTCTATTCGGCGGCGGCCGGCGCGGGGAACCCCGTTGTCTATGTCGGCGCCAAAACGGGACGCGACGGCATCCACGGCGCGACGATGGCCTCGGCCGAGTTCGACGACAATTCGGACGAGAAACGCCCGACCGTGCAGGTCGGCGACCCGTTCACCGAAAAATTGCTGATCGAAGCCTGCCTCGAATTGATGGCGACCGACGCGATCGTCGCGATCCAGGATATGGGCGCCGCGGGCCTTACCTCGTCTTCGGTCGAGATGGCCGGCAAAGGCGGCCTCGGGATCGAGCTCGACATGGACAAGGTGCCGGCGCGCGAAATCGGCATGACGTCTTACGAAATGATGCTCTCCGAGAGCCAGGAGCGCATGCTGATGATTCTGCGGCCGGCGCGCCAGAGGCTGGCGGCGTCGATCTTCGCGAAGTACGGCCTCGACTTCGCGGTCATCGGCAAGCTGACCAAGACCGGCCATCTTGTCGTCAAGAAGGGCGGCAAGGTCGACGCCGATATGCCGATCGCCCCGATGGTCCAGGCGAGCCCGGAATACGCGCGCCCCTGGAAGAAGTCGCCCAAGCGCAAGGCGATTTCCCCCAAGCGTTTGCCCAAGCGCGATCCCTCGGCCGTGCTGCCCAAGCTGATGGGCTCGCCCGATCTCGCGTCCAAGCGCTGGATCTGGGAGCAGTACGACCATCTCGTGCGCGGCCATACGCTACAGCGCCCGGGCGGCGACGCCGCCGTGGTCGGCATTCCGGGCCGCAAGAAGGCGCTGGCGATGGTCGTCGATTGCACGCCGCGCTACGTCCATGCCGATCCGGAACAGGGCGGCGCCCAAGCCGTCGCTGAAACATGGCGCAACCTGACCGCCGTTGGCGCGACGCCGCTCGCCATCACCGACAACATGAATTTCGGCAATCCCGAACGGCCCGCGATCATGGGCCAGTTCGTCGGCGCGATTAAGGGCATGCGCAAAGCATGCCTCGCGCTCGACTATCCGGTCGTGTCGGGCAACGTCTCGCTCTACAACGAAACCAACGGCAACGCGATCCTGCCGGCGCCCGTCATCGGCGCGGTCGGCTTGTTGAAGGACGCGAGGAAGCGCGTCGATCTGGCGCTGAAGGCACCGGGCGAGACGCTGGTGCTGATCGGCAAGACCGAAGGATGGCTCGGCTCGTCCGTCTATTTGCGCGAAATCGAAGGCGTCGAGGACGGCGCGCCGCCGCCGGTCGACCTAAAGCTCGAACGGCGCAACGGCGATTTCGTGCGCAAGCTGATCGCAAAGGGTTTGGTCAGCGCGTGTCACGACCTTTCGGATGGCGGCCTGCTCTGCGCGATCGCCGAAATGGCGCTGGCCGGGCGTTTGGGGGCCGCGCTGGCGCCCAAACGTACCGACAACGCCTTCCTGTTCGGCGAGGACCAGGCGCGCTACGTCGTCGCCACTTCCAAGCCCGAGAAACTGCTGGAGCGCGCCAAAGAAGCCAAGGTCCAGGCCGAAATCGTCGGCCGGACCGTGGCCGGCGCCACGTTGACACTCGCGGGCCGGGTTCTTATATCCCTGAAAGCGCTGCGGGCGGTGCACGAAAACTGGCTGCCCGCGTATATGTCCCAGAAGCACTAGCTTTCTTCGAAGGCTTAGGGAAACGTCCGAAATGCCGATGGCCGCCGCCGATATCGAGAAGCTGATCCGCGAGGCGCTGCCCGACGCGGATGTGCGCATCGACGATCTGCGCGGCGACGGCGACCATTACGCCTGCCACGTCGTTTCGGCGCTGTTCAAAGGCAAGTCCCGCGTCCAGCAGCACCAAATGGTGTATGCTGCCCTAAAAGGCCGCATGGGCGGCGAGCTGCACGCGATGGCGCTGCAGACAGCGCTGCCCGCCGGCGCCTGAACCTTTTCCTCCTCCCCCGGAGCATCCGCCATGGACCCCGTCAAGGAACGCATCGAAGCCGATCTCAAGGCCAACGACATCGTGCTCTACATGAAGGGTACGCCGGTGTTCCCGCAATGCGGCTTCTCCGCCGCCGTGGTCCAGGTGCTGACCCATATGGGGGTCAAGTTCAAGGGCATCAACGTGCTCGAGGATCCCGAGCTGCGTCAGGGCATCAAGGAATTCACCAACTGGCCGACGATCCCCCAGCTTTACGTGAAAGGCGAATTTGTCGGCGGTTGCGACATCGTGCGCGAGATGTACCAGACCGGCGAACTCGCCGAGCTGCTGACGACCAAGGGCATCGCCACCAAAGCGGCCTGATTTCGCGCATCACGCCAAACGCGAAAGGCTCCGCCCGAAAGGCGGGGCCTTTTCGATTCAAGCGCGGCGATTCACGCGAAAGAATAGGCCGCCATCGACAGGCTGCCATGGGTGAAGGAATGGTGCAGGCGTTCGCCCTGCCCGCCCGCCCCCATCGCCACGTAGATCGGCAGCAAATGTTCGTCGGTCGGATGCGCCATCGCGGCATTGGGTGCGCGCGCGCGATAATCGAGCAACGCGTCGATATCGCCCGCCGCGATCTTGTCGGCGAACCAATCGTCGAATTCCTTCGCCCAATCGGCGACGCTGTTATGACGGTTCCAGGCCAGCGCGCGCAGATTATGCGTGGCCGAACCCGAGCCGACGATCGCGATCCCGTCGTCGCGCAGCTTCGCCAGCGCTTGGCCGATCTTGTGATGATGGGCGGGATCGCGCTCGGGCTGGATCGAGAGCTGGAACACCGGCACGTCCGCGTCGTCGTAGATCATCGACAGCGGCACCCACGCGCCATGGTCGAGCCCGCGCCCGGGATCCGTGCCCGCCGCCGCGAAACCCGCCTCGCGCAACGTTTCGGCCGTGCGTTCGGCGATTTCGGGGGCACCCGATGCCGGGTAGCTGAGCTTATAAAGCTCCGGCGGGAAGCCGTAAAAATCGTGGATCGTCTCGGGCCGCTTGGCGGTCGATGCCAAAGGCGCGTCCGTTTCCCAATGCGCCGACGCGATCAGAATCGCCTTGGGCTTTTCGAACTTGGCGCCAAGCGCGCGCAGGAAATCGCGGGCTGCGACGTTCTCGAACGGCAGCGTGGGCGAGCCGTGGCTGACGAAAAATGCGGGCGCTTTGGCCATGATCCGATCTTCCTTGCGATGCCGGGAGCGCGGCCCTCTCAGGCTTCGACGAGCATAGTTACAAATTCATACCGATACGATATGGTGTAAGCGGTTGGTTCAGTAAAGTAGGTACCTCGAGGTAACTACTTTGAGTCAGATGACAGTAAATGAGAGCGCCATGCCCCTGCCCGAAAGCCCCAAATCCTGCCCGCTGGACGCGATCTTACGCGTCCTGATGGGACCTTGGACGACCTATATCCTTTGGGTACTGAAGTCGAACGGCCCGACGCGTTTCGGCGAATTGAAACGAAAAGTCGGCGGTGTGTCGGCCAAGGTGCTGACCGAGCGGCTGCGTCTGCTCGAAAGCGCGGAGATCATTTCCCGCCATTACGCGCCGACGATTCCGCCGCAAGTGACCTATGCGTTGTCCGCGCGGGGGCACGAACTCTCGGGCGTGTTCGAGAATCTGAATGCGATCGCCACGCGCTGGCGCGCGGAAGACGAGCAGCGCGGCAAGGACGTTTCCAAGGCAGCTTGAAACGAAAAAGGCCGGACCCGAGGGTCCGGCCTTTCGCATTCTCCGAGGGGAGTGGCCGATCAGCGCGAGTAGAACTCGATGACCAGGTTCGGTTCCATCTTCACCGGATACGGAACGTCGGCGAGCTTGGGCACGCGCACGAACTTGCCCTTGAAGGCCTTCTGGTCGACGACTTCGAGATAGTCGGGGACCTGGCGCTCCTGCGAGGCGACGGCTTCGAGAACCTGGACGTTCTCGCGCATCTTCGCCTTCAGCTCGATCACGTCGCCTTCCTTGATCTGCATCGAGGCGATGTTCGCCTTCTTGCCGTTGACCAAAACGTGGCAATGGCTGACCAGCTGGCGCGCGGCGAACACGGTCGGCGCGAATTTCAGGCGATACACGACCGCGTCGAGGCGGCGTTCCAGAAGACCGATAAGGTTTTCCGAGTTGTCGCCCTTCTTGCGCGTCGCTTCCTCGTAGGTCTTGCGGAACTGACGCTCGGTGATGTTGCCGTAGTAGAATTTCAGCTTCTGCTTGGCGAGGAGCTGCGTGCCGTAATCGGTCGGCTTCTTGCGGCGCTGGCCGTGCTGGCCGGGGCCGTATTCGCGCTTGTTGACCGGGCTCTTGGCGCGGCCCCACAGATTTTCGCCGAGGCGGCGATTGATTTTGTATTTAGACTCGTGACGTTTCGACATAACTCAGGTTCCCCTGGCATCGTCGCGGAGCCTGGCGAACCCCTTGACGCGACGCCGGAAAGATTGGACCCGCGCGTTCCCGGTAATGGCCCGTCGAAACGGGGCAAAGCCTTGCCAGGCAGGAATGCCGTATCCGAAGGGCGCGGAATATACTAGAGTTACACGGTCTGTCAAACACGGGTTTTCCCTTTTGAATCAAACGACTGAACGTCAGTTAATTGGTTTTGGCATAGGTCCACTGCTGGCGGTGGCACTGGCCGGGCTGGTGGGACTCGCCCTCGCGGTCGTCCTCGCCATCCAGGTCTTGATCGGCGGCGGCGGCGCACGCGAGCTGTTCCGCGAAAAAGCCGACCTCATGGTCGAACTCGTGTCGCGCCAAGTGCGCGAGCATCTCGAACCCGCCTCGGCGCAGCTCGACTATATCGCGCGCGTGCTGCCCGCCGACGGCCCCGACGACGGGTCGGAACGCGTCTCCGATCTGCTGACCGGGGCGCTGGCGGGCGTGCCCGCGATCCAAGCGCTCGCGTATATCCCCGTCGGCGGCATCGCCACGATCGTCAATCGCACGGAGGCGGGCGCGGAAGTGCTGCATATCGACGCGCGCGTCGATCCCGGCATGCTCGCGGGCATCGCCGACGCGCAAAATCGCGAAGGCGGCTGGTGGGGCGAGTTGTTCTTCACCCGCCGCTACGACGGGCCGGTCGTCAATCGCCGCCAAGCGCTGCGTCGCGACGGCAAGCTGGTCGGCGTCGTCGGCGCCGTGGTGCTGCTGGGCGAGCTTTCGCGCGTGATCGGCGAATCCACCGCAACGGAATACGGCGGCCATCCGTTCGTGCTGCGCGGCCGCGATCACGTGCTCGCCCATCGCCGATTGGCCGATCACTTTCCCGGCCTCTCGCCCGCCAAGCCGCTGCCCGATCTCGCCGAAATCGCCGACCCGGTCCTCGCGCAGATATGGACCGCGACGCGTTCGGCGCCGTTCCTCGGCCGCCTGTCCGCGACATCGCATGCCGCCAGTGTCGACGGCGTGCCATATCTCTATCTTTATCGCACGATGCCGGAGTTCGGCGATCCGCCGTGGTATGTTGGCGCCTATTTCCGGGTCGACGACATCGCCGGCGGTCTGCGCACCGCCACGTTGGCCGGTGTCGCGGGCATCGGCGTGCTCGCGGTTTCGGTGATCGTGGCCCTTCTGCTCGCGCGCCGCCTCGCCGCGCCCACGCGGACCTTCGCGCGCGCAGCGGCCGAACTCGCGGAACTCGACTTCTCTAAGGCGCAGCCGCTGCCGCCCAGCCGCATCCGCGAACTCGACGAGCAGGCCCGCGCCTTCAACCGCCTGCTCGGTGCGTTGCGCTGGTTCGAATCCTACGTGCCCAAGGGACTCGTGCGCCGCCTCGCGCGCCAAGCGCCGCCGGAATCGTCCGAACGCGAATTGACGATCATGTTCACCGACATCGCGGGCTTCACGACGCTGACTCAGGATATGCCGCCCACACGCGTCGCGGAAATGCTCAACGCCCATTTCGCGCAAGTGATCCGCGCGGTCGAAGCGACCGGCGGCACGGTCGACAAATTTCTGGGCGACGGCGCGATGGCGTTCTGGGGGGCGCCCGACAATCTGCCCGGCCATGCGCGCGCGGCGCTGGAATGCGCCGCCGATATCGCCGCGTCGATGGCGAATACCGGCCTTCGCGTGCGCATCGGCGTGCATACCGGCCGCGTCGTCGTGGGCAATGTGGGCGCGACGGGCCGGCTCAACTACACGATCATCGGCGACGCGGTGAACGCGACCCAGCGCATCGAGCAATTGGGCAAGGAAATCATGAAGCCGGGCGACGCCTGTTGCGTGCTGACGAGCGGCGACACCTTTGACGCGGCCGGCAAGCCCGACGGCTGGATCGCACAGGGCGAATTCAGTCTTCGCGGGCGCGATGCGGGCGCTTCGATTTACCGGCTCGCTCCGGCCCGTGGGGCCGGTCGATAAGTCCGGACAACATGCCATGCGCGGTGCGGATCTCGTGCGCCATCGGGCGCGCGCGCAGCAAGAAGGCGCGGATGTTGCGCACCATCGTCGGGCGCATCTGCTCGTTGCGCAGGAAACCGCAATCATCCAAGGCCGCTTCCAGGCGCTTCAAAAGGCCCTCGATTTCGCCCTTGTTCGCGGGCTCGGCCTTGCCCAAGCGCAGATGGCGTGCGGGCGCTTCCGATCGGCGGCTGATCCATTCGTAGCCGACGACCAGCACCGCTTGGGCGAGGTTCAGCGAACTGAACTCCGGATTGACGGGAAAGGGCACGATCGCGTCGGCCAGCGTGATCTCGTCGTTTTCGAGCCCGGTGCGCTCCGGCCCGAACAGAAAGCCCGCACCCTGCCCCATGTCGATCGTTTCGGCCGCGACGCGGACCGCCTCGCGCGGCGCGAAATAGGGCTTCACCATGTCCCGGTCGCGCGGGCAGGTCGCGTAGACTCGCGTGAGATCGGCGACCGCCGAACCCAGATCGTCGAACACCCGCGCCCGCTCCAGAACCGCATCGGCGCCCGAGCAAGAGCGGCGCGCACGCTCGTCCGTCGGCTCGACGCGCGGGGACACGAGCCGCATGTCGCTCAATCCGCAATTCAGCATCGCACGCGCGGCCATGCCGATATTCTCCGCCAATTGCGGACGGACAAGAACGATCGACGGACCGGGTGCGGGGCCGCGCGCGGTCATCTCAGGGTGCTGCGACGCCGTCGCGATAGAGCTTCCAGGTGATCGAATCGTGCAAAGCGCCGTAGGACGCGTCGATCACGTTCTCCGACACGCCAACCGTGCCCCAACTCCTCACGTCGCCATGCTCGTGACCGTCCGCACTTTCGATCATCACGCGCGTCACGGCGGCCGTGGCGCGTTCGGGGGCAAGGATACGCACCTTGTAATCGACGAGGCGCAGCTCCTTGAGCCCCGGATAGAATTCGAGCAGCGCCGCGCGCAGTGCCGCGTCGAGCGCGTTGACGGGGCCGTTACCCTCGCCCACCGTCAAACGGCGATGAGAGCCCACGTCGAGCTTCACGCTGGCTTCCGACATCGTGACCAAATCGCCGCGCGCGTTGTAGCGCCGTTCGGTGATCACGCGGAAGCTGACCAGCTTGAAGTAATCGGGCACGCCGTGGATCAACCGGCGCGCCAGCAGCTCGAACGAACCGTCCGCGCCGTCATAGGTGAAGCCGTCGTGCTCGCGATTCTTGATCTCGTCGAGCAGCTTACCCAAAGCGGGGCTTTTCGGATCGATCTCGACGCCGATATCGCGCAAGCGCGACACGACGTTCGATCGCCCCGCCTGGTCCGATACGACGATATGCCGCTTGTTGCCGACAGTCTCCGGCGGCACGTGTTCGTAGGTGCGCGGGTCCTTCTCGACCGCCGACACGTGCAGGCCGCCCTTGTGCGCGAAGGCGCTGTCGCCGACATAAGCGGCGTTTCGCGCCGGCGCGCGGTTGAGGCGTTCGTCGAGCATGCGCGAGATGTGCGTCAGCTGGGTCAGCTTCTCCGCCGAAACGCCCGTATCGTAACCCATCTTGATCGTCAGATTCGGAATGATCGACATGAGGTTCGCGTTGCCGCAGCGCTCGCCCAAACCGTTGATCGTGCCTTGCACTTGGCGCGCGCCCGCCTTCACCGCCGCCAGCGAATTGGCGACGGCGTTTTCGGTGTCGTTGTGGCAATGGATGCCCAGTTTGTCGCCGGGCACGTGCTTGGTGACTTCGCCGACGATGCGCTCGATCTCGTGCGGCAGCGTGCCGCCATTGGTGTCGCACAGCACGATCCAGCGCGCACCCGCATCGTGCGCGGCCTTGACGCAGTCGAGCGCGAAGCCCGGATTGGCCTTGTAGCCGTCGAAGAAATGCTCGGCGTCGAGCATCGTCTCCTTGCCGCGCTTCATCGATTCCGCGAGGCTTTCGACGATCATGTCGATGTTCTCGGCGAGCGACACGCCCAAAGCGAGCTCGACATGGAAATCCCAGGTCTTGCCGACGAGGCACGCGGCGGGGGCGGCCGTGCCGAGCACGGCCTGAAGCCCCGGATCGTTCGCGGCCGAGCGGCCGGAGCGGCGCGTCATGCCGAAGGCGGTCATGCGCGCTTGGCCGAGCTTTGGCAGATCGCCGAAAAACGCGTCGTCGGTCGGGTTGGCACCCGGCCAGCCGCCTTCGACGTAATCGATGCCGAGCTTGTCGAGCGCCTTCGCGATCGCCGCCTTGTCCGCCGGATTGAAATCCACGCCCTGCGTCTGCGCGCCGTCGCGCAGCGTCGAGTCGAAGAGATAGACACGGTCGGCCATGGTCAGCCTCGTTTCCAGGTGGTGCCCTTGGGCCCGTCTTCCAATATCACGCCCTTGGCTTTCAAATCGTCGCGGATGCGGTCCGCTTCGGCGAAGTTCTTGGCTTTGCGCGCATCAAGGCGCGCTCGGATTGCGGCTTCGATATCGGCGGCGCTGGGACCTTCGCTACCCGCCGGAGTCCATTTGAACCAAGCATCCGGTGCTTGGGTCAACACTCCAAGCAATCGAGCATTCAAGAGGAGTCGATGCTTCAGTTGGCCCTTCGTATAAATCGCGGGTGCGCCCGATGGCATATGAGAATGAGGTGTCGGGTTCAACACGAAATCTGCCAAAGCATGCATCCTGGCAATCGCCATTGGCGTATTCAGGTCATCCATTAAATCTTCGAGTACACCGCCTTGCTCGACCGGAAGAGGAACATCAGAAACCTCCTCATCAGCATCTTGCACCGACGCCAAAGCACGATACCAACGATCCAACTCGCCTTTCGCCTGCTTCAAGCCGTCATCGGTGAAATCGAGCGGCGCGCGGTAATGAGTCTTCAGGAGCAGCAGGCGGATCGCCTCGCCCGGCGCTTTCGAACGCAGATCGCGCACGGTGTAGAAATTGCCGAGGCTCTTCGACATTTTCTCGCCGTTCACGATCACGAAGCCGTTATGCATCCAGTACTTCACGAACTGGACGCCGTCATGCGCGCAGACCGATTGCGCGATCTCGTTCTCGTGATGCGGGAAGATCAGATCCTGCCCGCCGCCATGGATATCGAAAGTCGGGCCGAAGAGCCTTTCGGACATCGCCGAGCATTCGATATGCCAGCCCGGCCGGCCGCGCCCCCAGGGCGACTCCCAGCCCGGCTGTTCGGGCGTCGACGGCTTCCACAGCACGAAATCGGCGGCGTCCTTCTTGTAGGGCGCCACTTCGACGCGCGCGCCCGCGATCTGGTCGTCGCGCGAGCGGCCCGATAAACGCCCATAGTCGGCGTAAGCGGGCACGTTGAACATCACATGCCCTTCGGCTGCGTAGGCGTGGCCCGATGCGACGAGCTTTTCGATCATCGCCACCATTTCGGGCACGGTCTGCGTGCAGCGCGGTTCGTGATCGGGACGAAAGGCGCCCAGCGCGCCCATATCCTCGTGATAGGCGCGCGTCGTCTCCTCGGTGATCGCCTCGATCGTGCGCGTGGATTCGAGCGCGCGCGCGATGATCTTGTCGTCGATATCTGTGATGTTCCGCGCATAAGTGACGCGCGGATAGAGCCGCTTCAACACGCGATAGAGCGTGTCGAAAACGACGACGGGACGCGCGTTGCCGATATGCGCGAAGTCGTAGACCGTGGGCCCGCACACATACATGCGCACGTTGGCGGGATCGAGAGGAACGAATTCCTCCTTCCGTTTCGTGAGCGTGTTGTGAACGTGCAGCTTCACGCCGCTTTTCCTTCCAAACGCGCCAGTGCACGCGCACGGCCCAGCATCGGCAGTAAACTCTTGAGTTCGGGGCCGTGTTCGCGCGCGGTCAGCGCCAAACGCAGCGGCATGAACAGATCCTTGCCTTTGCGGCCCGTCGCGGCCCCCAACGCCTTGGTCCAAGTCCCCCAGGTCGTCGCGTCCCACGGCTCGGCCGGCAGCAGCTTCGCCGCTTCGGCCAAGAACGCCGGATCGCCGAGGACGGGCGCCACGGGCTGATGCGTCAGCGCCCACCACTCGCGCGCGTCGAGCACCTTGGTCAGGTTCGGGCGCACGCCATCCCAAAACGCCGCGTCGGCCCCTTCGGGCAAGCGCGCCTTGGCCGCATCGAACGACAGCCCGTGCACGATCTTGGCGTTGAGGCGCAACAGATCTTCGGGATCGAGCTTGGGCGAAGCGCGGCTGAATTTCTCGAACGCGAAACCCGGAACCAGCGCATCGAGCGATGCGACCGGCTCGACGGAATCGCTGGTGCCGAAACGCGCGAGCAGCGAGGCGATCGCCTCCGGCTCCAACCCGTCGTCGCGCAGATTGGCGACCGACAAACCGCCTTCGCGCTTCGAAAGGTTATGCCCGCCGATATCGCCGATCAGCGTGAAATGCGCAAAATGGATCGACGCCGGATCGCGGCCCAAAGCTTCGAAGATCTGGATCTGGACCGACGTGTTGGTAACGTGATCCTCGCCGCGCACGATATGCGTGACGTCGAGCTCGATATCGTCGACGACCGAGGCGAGCGTATAGGTCGGCGAGCCGTCCTCGCGGATCAGCACGGGATCCGACACGCGCGAACCGTGATAGCTGCATTCGCCTCGAATCAGATCGGTCCAGCGCACGTCCTTGGCTTCCAGCAGGAAGCGCCAATGCGGTTTGCGGCCTTCGGCTTCGTAGGCTTGCTTCTGCGCGGGCGTCAGGCGCAACGCCGCGCGATCATAGACCTGCACGCCGCCTTCGGAGACTTGGCTGAAGCGCTTGAGCTTCAATTCCTCGGGCGTCTCGTAGCAGGGGTAGAGTCGGCCGGCGGCTTTGAGCCGTTCCGCCGCCGCGTCGTAGCGCGCAAGGCGATCAGACTGGCGCGCGAACTCGTCCCATTTGAGTCCGAGCCACGTCAGATCGGCGACGATGCCGTCGGCATACTCGGGGCGCGAACGCTCCAAATCGGTGTCGTCGAGACGCAGCAGGAATTTGCCGCCGGTCTTGTGCGCGTAAAGCCAGTTGAGCAGCGCGGCGCGCACATTGCCGAGATGGAGCCGCCCCGTCGGGGACGGCGCGAAACGGGTCCGCACCGTCATGACTAACCTCTGAAACCGTTGACGATGGGATAGCGGCGCTCGCGCCCGAAGGCGCGGCGCGTGATTTTGACGCCCGGCGGCGCCTGGCGGCGCTTGTACTCGGCGAGGTCGAGCATGCGCCAGATGCGGCGCACCTCGTCCTCCGAAAATCCCTTTGCGACGACGGCGGCCACGCTGCCCTCGCCTTCGACCAACGCCTGCAAAATCGCGTCGAGCCGCGAATAGGGCCCGAGCGAGGCTTCGTCGGTCTGGCCTTCGCGCAATTCGGCCGTCGGCGGCTTGACGATCACGCGTTCGGGCATCACGGGGCCTTTGGGGCCGAGCGCATCCGCGGGCTTATGCGAATTGCGCCAGCGCGACAGGTCGAACACCGTCGTCTTGTAGACGTCCTTCAGCACGGCGAAACCGCCGCACATATCGCCGTAAAGCGTGGCGTAGCCCGCCGACATCTCGCTTTTGTTGCCCGTCGACACGACCATATGGCCGAATTTGTTCGACAGCGCCATCAGCGTAAGTCCGCGCGCGCGCGACTGGATGTTCTCTTCCGTCGTATCGGGTTTCGTGCCTTCGAAAGCGGGCGCGAGCATTTCGGCGAAAGCGTTGACCGCCGGTACGATGGCGATAGTGTCGTATTTGATGCCGAGCAGCTCGGCACAAGCGGCCGCGTCGTCGAGGCTCTCCTGGCTCGTGTAGCGCGAGGGCATCATGACCGCGCGGACCTTGCCGGGTCCCAGCGCATCGGCGGCGATCGCGGCCGTCAACGCGGAATCGATACCGCCCGACAGGCCGAGAATCACGCCGGGGAAACGGTTCTTCGTCACATAGTCGCGCAAGCCCAGCACGAGAGCCGCATAGATCGCTTCGAGTTTTTCGGGCGGCTTGGCGCGCGGGCCCTCGACGCAGGCCCAGCCGCCGGCGTTGCGCCGCCATTTGGTGATCGCGAGATCGCCGACGAAAGCGGGCATTTGCGCCGCCAATTGGCGATCGGCGTTGAGCACGAACGACGCGCCGTCGAATACCAGCTCGTCCTGGCCGCCGATCTGATTGACGTAGATCAGCGGCAGGCCGGTTTCGACGACGCGCTGCACGCCCAGCGCGATACGCTCGTCCAGCTTGTCGATCTCGAACGGGCTGCCGTTCGGCACGACGAGGATTTCCGCCCCGCTTTCGACCAGGCACTCGGCCGCGTCGGGGAACCACATGTCCTCGCAGATCATGAGACCGAGGCGCACGCCCCGGAACACGACCGGTCCCGGCAGCGAGCCCGCGGCGAAGACCCGCTTCTCGTCGAACACGCCGTAGTTCGGCAGCTCGTGCTTATGGCGCAGGGCCGCGATCTTGCCGCCGTCAAGCAGCAGCGCGGTGTTGTGCAGGCGCCCGGCTTCGACCCAGGGCGCGCCGACGATCACGCCGGGCCCGCCATCGGCGGTGTCTGTGGCGAGGCTTTCGACGGCCGCGCGGCAGGCCTCTTGGAACGCCGGCTTGAGCACCAGATCCTCGGGCGGATAGCCGGCGATGTTGAGCTCGGAAAAAACGACCAAATCGACGCCGAGTTTGGCCGCCTTCGCGCGCGCGTCGCGCGCCAGCGCGAGATTGCCGGCGACGTCGCCGACTTTCGGGTCGGTCTGCGCCAGCGCGATGGCAAGTTCGCCGGTCACGCCTCGTCCTTCTGGGCGCTCTTCTGGCCCAGCATCTTGTCGAGATAGGCAAGCATCAACGCCGATACGATGAAGGTCAGATGGATAACGACCAGCATAATCAGCTTGTCGGTCGGGATCTCGTTGACGTCGAGGAACGCCTTCAACAAATGGATCGACGAGATCGCGACGATCGACGAGGCGAGCTTTATCTTCAGCGAGCCGGCGTCGAGCTTGCCGAACCACGAGAGGCGGTCCTTGACGCCGTCGAGTTCCAGCCGGCTGACGAAGTTCTCGTAGCCCGAGATCACGACCATGACGATCAAATTCGCGACCATCACCATGTCGACGAGGCCGAGCACGGCGAGCACCAGGCGGGACTCGTTCAAGGTCCACAAAACGGCCGTCAGATGCACGAGTTCCTGGAAGAATTTCGCCGCCAGCAGCGCCATCACCAGGATCAGGCCGACGTAAAGCGGCGCCTGGAGCCAGCGGCTGGCGAAGATCAGCCGTTCGATGACGCGTTCGAGCATGGCGGGATCAACCGGGTTTACGCAGAAGGAATTCGCGACCGACCTTGACCGAAGCGACGCCGTCGTATTCGACGATATCGGCCGTCGCGTAGGTCTCGGTCCAAATCTCCGGCAAGTAGGAGCCGGTGCCGACCACGTCGATCGGCGCGTTGGATACCGCCATCGATTTGCACTTCGCCGGCGTGAAGCCCGACGAAGCGACGATCTTGACCTTGGGGAATCCCGCGCGGTCGAGCTGCTCGCGCATATACCAGATCGCGGCGGCGGAAACGCCCGTCCCCGTCAAATGGCGCAGTTCGGATTCGGTGCGATAGCCGCGCAAGCTGAGGGGCGCGTTGCGTTCCAGCACCGCATAGGCGACCTGAAGATCGAGGCCCTCCATGTAGCGCCCGCCATGCGTGTCGAGCCGCACGGAGATCCCGCCCGCCGCCGCGAGATCGGGAAAGCGCCGGCAGACTTCCAGCGCGTCCGACACTTCCTTGCCGAAATAATCGACCAGCACGGTGATCGGATCGTTGGGGTAGACCTCGCGATACATTTCGGCCGCGCGCACGGTCGAACCCGCATAGCCGATCAGCGCATGCGGCATCGTGCCGTAGCCGCTCGGCTGGCCGAAAAAATGCGCGGTCGCGTCGGTGGCGTTGCCGATGAAACCCTTCGCGCCGACTTCCTTCTTCGCCGCGGTGGAACCGACGGACGCGGCATAGGCCATCATTTCCGCCATCTCGCCGCCAGCGCAGTGGCGCGCGTCCATCGCGAGGAAGGCGGTACGCGGCAGGTCGACGCACATCTGATAGGCGTTGTAGGCGGCGACGCAAGCCGGCCCCAGCTTCTGCAAATAGAGCGTTTCGAGATCGATGAGATGGAACAGGGAGCCGGAGAGATACAGGATCGGCTCGCCCGCCCCCACCCAATCGCCCTCGGGATGGCGCAGATCGATATCGATCGCCGTTCCCCGCGCGGCGGCGATACCGCGGATCCATTCGATCGCCAGGCGCGGCGCGCAAATGATCGGGCGGCGCATGAACACCGCGTAGGTGACGCGCTTGTCGCCGAAACGCTCGACCGCTCCCTTCGTCTTGACGAAGTAATGGTCGGTCAGCCCCTTGATCTCGCCGGCGGCGGGATGCGGGGGCAGCGGCGGTGCGGGTGCACGGCCATCGGCCATGGGGTTGTGACCTCAGTCGTTGGCGGCGAGGGCGCGCATCGGCACCGCGCGATCGCGCAAACGATCGGCGAGCAGGAAGGCGAGCTCCAGCGCCTGCGCGCCGTTGAGGCGCGGATCGCAATGCGTGTGATAGCGATCGCCCAGCGACGCGTCCTGAATGGCCTCGGCCCCGCCCGTGCATTCGGTCACGTTCTGGCCGGTCATCTCGAAATGCACGCCGCCCGCGTGAACGCCCTCGCCGCGCGCGACGTCGAAGAAGCCGCGCACTTCGCCCAGAATGCGGTCGAAAGGCCGCGTCTTGTAGCCCGACGCCGACTTGATCGTGTTGCCGTGCATGGGATCGCTCGACCACACGACCTTGCGGCCTTCGCGCGCCACGCGGCGCATCAACGGCGGCAATTTCTGCATGACCTTGTCGTCGCCCATGCGCGCGATCAGCGTCAGACGCCCAGCTTCGTTTTCCGGGTTCAGAATGTCGATCAGTCGGATCAGCTCGTCCGGGTCCGAGGTCGGACCGCATTTCAGGCCGATCGGATTCTTCACACCGCGGCAGAATTCGACATGCGCGCCGTCGAGCTGGCGTGTGCGGTCGCCGATCCAGATCATATGGGCCGAGGTGTCGTACCAGTCGCCGGTCGTGGAATCGACGCGCGTCATCGCCTCCTCGTAGGGCAGCAGAAGCGCTTCATGGCTGGTGAAGAACGATGCTTCGCGGATCTGCGGGACGGCTTCGGGCGTGATGCCGCAGGCTTCCATGAAGCGCAGCGAATCCGAAATGCGGTCCGCGAGTTCGCGGAATTTCTCGCCGGCCGGCGAACGGTCGACGAAACCCAGCGTCCAGCCATGCACACGATGAAGATCCGCATAGCCGCCGCGCGCGAAGGCGCGCAGCAGATTGAGCGTCGCGGCCGACTGGCCGTAGACCTGCATCATCCGCTCGGGATCGGGCGCGCGGCGTGCGGGATCGAATTCGATGCCGTTGATGATGTCGCCGCGATAGATCGGCAGCGTCGTGTCGCCCTGCGTCTCCGTCTCGGTCGAGCGCGGCTTGGCGAACTGACCCGCCATGCGGCCGACCTTCACGACGGGCAGGCCGCCCGCATACATCAGCACGACGGTCATCTGCAGGATGACCTTGAAGGTGTCGCGAATATTGTTCGCGGAGAATTCGGCGAAGCTTTCGGCGCAATCGCCGCCCTGCAACAGAACGGCCTTGCCTTCCGAGACGGCGGCGAGCTGCTTCTTGAGGTCGCGGGCTTCGCCGGCAAAAACCAGCGGCGGATAGGACGCGAGTTTCTTCTCGACGCCCGCCAGCACGGCGGCATCGGGATAGGTCGGCATTTGGCGCGCAGGCCGCGCGCGCCAGCTATCAGGCGTCCATTTCGCAGGCATTGTTCGTCCCCAACTTGGCCGAGTAACCTACTAGGCAGTCTTCGCATCCGCAACGGCCCATGAATTTCCAATATCGTTCAAAGGCTTGACGGATCGAAAGGGTTCTGCGCACAAGGGCTTTCACCCATGTCGCAAGATGTTTTGTTCGCCGCCTCCAAGGTGCTGGGCCCGCTGCTCGATCCGCGGGTTGCCCTTTATTGGGTCCTGTTGGCCGGTATCGCGTTGCTGTGGACGCCCTGGAAACGGGCGGGTCGCGTGCTGGCCACGCTCGCCTTTATCGTCAGCCTGGCGCTCGGGTCGTCGCCGCTGGGCTCGCTCGCTTTGAATGCGCTGGAAAACCGTATCCCCGCCCCCGCCGCCCTTCCCGGCAAAATAGATGGCATCGTGGTGCTGGGCGGCGACGTCGATCCGCGCATGATGCGTTTGCGCAATGCGACACCAGGCGCGGACGCGCAACGCCAGATCGCTTTCGCCGATTTAGCTCGCCGCTACCCGGACGCGAAGCTCGTCTACTCGGGCGGATCGGGACGCCTGATCGATCGCGACGATACCGATTCCGACGCCGCACGACGATTGCTGCCGATGCTCGGCCTCGATCCGGCACGCGTGATCTTCGAGGATCGCTCGCGCAACACCTGGGAGAACGCGACATTGTCGCGCGAGGTCGGACAACCGAATCCGGGCGAGACCTGGCTGCTGGTGACGTCCGCCTTCCACATGCCGCGCGCGGTCGGTTGTTTCCGTTCGGCCGGATGGAGTGGATTCATCCCCTACCCGGTCGGCTACAAAACGCCGCCGGATGTCGATACGGATTGGTGGCCCGCCTTCACCTTCGATACCGGGTTACGCCCGCTCTTCATCGCGTCGCGCGAATTCGCGGGCCTGATCTATTACCGCCTTACCGGCCGCGTGGACGCGTGGTTTCCGGCACCCTGAGACTTAACGCTTCACCTTCTCGCGCATCAGCACGAATTCCTCGGCGGCGGTCGGGTGAATCGCGACGGTGCGGTCGAAATCCTTCTTGGTGAGACCCGCTTTCACGGCGATCGCCACCCCTTGGACGATTTCGGGCGCATCCGATCCCACCATATGCACGCCGCGCACGCGGCCCGTGCTCGCCTCGACGACGAGCTTCATCATCGTGCGCTCGTCGCGGCCCGACAGCGTGTGCTTCATCGGCCGGAACGTTGCGCGATAGATATCAACGCCGTCGACGCCGAATTGCCGCTCAGCCGCTTCCTGCGTCATGCCGACCGTGCCGCAAGGCGGCTGGCTGAATACGGCGGAGGGAATTTCGCCGTGATCGGTCGGCGACGGATTGGCGTTGAACAGCGTTTCGGCGATGCCCCGCGCTTCGGCGATGGCGACCGGCGTCAATTGCACGCGGTTGGTCACGTCGCCGACGGCGTAGATGTCCGGCACCGTCGTGCGCTGCCATTCGTCGACCGCGATCCCGCCCGACTTGTCGACATGCACGCCCACGCTCTCCAGCCCTAGCCCCCCGGTATTGGGCGAACGGCCGGTGGCGTAGAGCACCGCGTCGACCTCGTGCGCGTGGCCCGCTTCGGTCGTGACGCGCAAGCTCGTGCCGTCGCGATCGATGCGCGCGATCTTCTCGCCCGGACGGATGGCGATCCCCTGCTTGGTCATCTCCGCCGTCAGATGGTCGCGGATGTCGATATCGAAACCGCGCAGGATTTTCTCGCCCCGAATGAAGATCGTCACGGCGGAACCGGCGCTGCAGAAAATTCCCGCGAACTCCACCGCGATGAAGCCGCCGCCGACGATGGCGACGCGCTTGGGGAGTGCCGGCAGGTCGAGTGCCTCGTTCGACGTGATCGCGTGTTCGATGCCCGGAATGGCGGGAAGCTCTGGCTTCGCCCCCGTCGCGATCATGATGTACTTCGCGGTGACCGCGCGCCCGGCGACTTCCACCGTGTTTGGCGCCACGATCCTGGCGTGACCCAAAATCGGCTCGACCTTCGAACCCGACAGAAGATTCTTGTAGATGCCTTCCAAACGGTTGGTCTCGCGGTTCTTCGCGGCGACCAGCTTGTCCCAATCGAGCGTGCCGTCGACGGTCCAGCCATAGCCGCGCGCATCTTCCATCTCGTGCGCAAAATGAGTCCCGTAGACCAGCAGCTTTTTCGGCACGCAGCCGCGCAGCACGCACGTGCCGCCGATCCGCCAGGACTCGGCTATGGCGACGCGCGCGCCATACGAAGCCGCGCGGCGCGAACCGGCGACGCCGCCGGAACCCGCGCCGATCGTGAACAGGTCGTAGTCGAAATTGGCCATCAGATGCCGCCCATGCAGACGTATTTGATCTCCATGAATTCCTCGAGACCGTATTTCGAGCCTTCGCGCCCGATACCCGATTCCTTCATGCCGCCGAACGGCGCTTCGGCCGTCGCGATGACGCCGGCGTTGACCCCGACGAGACCGTACTCCAGCGCGTCGGCCACGCGCCACACGCGCCCGATATCGCGGCCGTAGAAATAGGCGGCGAGCCCGAACTCGGTGTCGTTGGCGAGTTGGATCGCTTCTTCTTCCGTCTTGAAACGGAACAGCGGCGCCAGCGGCCCGAAAGTTTCCTCGCGCGCCACGATCATCGCGGGCGTCACGTCGGCGACGACGGTCGGCTCGAAGAAGCGGCCGCCGCGCACATGGCGCTTGCCGCCGGTCAAAACCTTCGCGCCCTTCGAGAGCGCATCGGCGAGATGGCGTTCGACCTTCGCGACGGCTGCATCCTCGATCAGCGGGCCTTGCGTGGCGCCCGCTTCGGTGCCCGGTGCGGGGTTGAGCTTGGCGGCCGCGGCGGCGAGCTTCTTGGCAAATTCGTCGTAGACCTTTTCCTGCACGTAAATTCGGTTGGCGCAAACGCAGGTCTGCCCGGTATTGCGGAATTTCGACGCGATGGCGCCTTCGACCGCCGCGTCGAGATCGGCGTCGTCGAACACGATAAAAGGCGCGTTGCCGCCAAGCTCCAGCGAAACTTTTTTCACCGTGCCGGCGCACTGCGCCATCAGCAACTTGCCCACTTCGGTCGAGCCGGTGAAGCCGAGTTTGCGCACGATGGGACTGGACGTCAGCTCCTTGCCGATCGCGGGCGCGTCGCCGGTGACGATGTTGAGCACGCCCTTGGGCAAGCCCGCGCGCTCCGCGAGTTCCGCGAGCGCGAAAGCCGAATAGGGCGTGAGTTCGGACGGCTTGAGCACGACGGTACAGCCCGCCGCGATCGCCGGACCCGCCTTGCGGGTGATCATCGCCGACGGGAAGTTCCACGGCGTGATGCAGGCGACGACGCCGATCGGCTCCTTCGTCACCACGAAACGGCGGTCGTTCGCCGTCGACGGGATCACGTCGCCATATGCGCGCTTGGCTTCCTCGGCGAACCATTCGAGGAATGACGAAGCGTAACCGATCTCGCCCTTCGCTTCGGCCAGGGGCTTGCCCTGCTCGGCCACCATCAGCAACGCCAGATCGTCGGCGTGCTGGTTCATCAGATCGAACCATTTGCGAAGGATCGCGGCGCGCGCCTTGGCGGGCGTGCGGCGCCACGCCGGATAAGCGCGGTTGGCGGCATCGATCGCGCGCCGGGTCTCCGCCCCGCCCATATCGGGTACGTGACCGATCCATTCGCCCGTCGCCGGGTTGTCGACGTCGAAGGTCTTTTTCGAATCCGCATTCACCCATTGGCCGTCGATATAGGCCTGCTGGCGGAAGAGCTTTGGATCCTTCAGCGTCACACCGGTGTAGCGGACATTACGGGCGGGCTCGGCCATGGATCGTTCTCCCCAGAAGCGAATTCGAGGCCGAGTATATAGGCAGCCCCCCGGGCTTATTCCACCGTCACGCTCTTCGCGAGATTGCGCGGCTTGTCGACATCGGTACCCTTCCGCACGGCGACGTAATAAGCGAGCAATTGCACGGGGATCGAATAGAGGATGGGCGTCACGAAAGGATGGCTTTCGGGAATTTCGATGGTCGCGGTCGCCAGCGACCCGGCCTTCGCAATCCCCTTGGCGTCGGCGATCAAAATCACCTGACCGCCGCGTGCTTTCGTCTCCTGGATGTTCGATGCCGTCTTCTCGAACCATTCGTCGCTCGGGGCGAGCACGATCACCGGCACGTCAGACGCGATCAAAGCGATGGGCCCGTGCTTCATCTCGCCGGCGGGATAGCCTTCGGCATGGATGTAGGAAATTTCCTTGAGCTTCAGCGCCCCTTCCATCGCGATGGGATAGGACGTGCCGCGGCCGAGATAGAGCACGTCGCGGGCGGGGGCGACGATCTCCGCCGCCTTGCGGATCGCGTCGTCCATTGCCAATACGGCGGAGACTTTCTCGGGGATCTCGTAGATCGCGCCGGCAAGTTCGTTCAACGCGGCGGCCGACATCGTGCCGCGCGCCTGGGCGGCAGCGAAGGCGAAAGACGCGAGCACGGCAAGCTGCGTCGTGAACGCCTTCGTCGAAGCGACGCCGATTTCCGGCCCCGCATGGGTGGGCAGCACCACGTCGGCTTCGCGCGCCATCGAGCTTTCGGGCACGTTGACGATCGCCGCGATCTTCTGGCCTTGGGCTTTGGCGTGGCGCAGCGCCGAGAGCGTGTCGATCGTCTCGCCCGATTGCGACACGAACATCGACAAGCCGCCCCCTTCCAGAATCGGATCGCGATAGCGGAATTCCGACGCGATATCGACGTCGACCGGCAACCGCGCGAGACGTTCGATCCAATAGCGCCCGACGAGGCCCGCGTAGTACGACGTGCCGCAGGCGACGAGCTGGATGCGATTGAGGGTTTTGAGATCGACGGGCAGTTCGGGCAGAACCACCGCGCGCGTCGCCGGATTGACGTAGACGCGCAGCGTGTCGCCGATCACGGCGGGTTGCTCGAAAATTTCCTTCTGCATGAAATGCTGGAAATTGCCCTTGCCGATCAGGGCGCCGGACAACGCCGTCTCTTTGATCGCGCGCGTCACGATCCGGTCGTGGCTGTCGTGGACCGTGACGCTCGATCCCGTGACCACGACCCAATCGCCGTCGTCGAGATAGCTGATTTTGCGGGTCAGCGGCGCCAACGCGAGCGCGTCCGAGCCCACGAACATCTCGCCGTCGCCATAGCCGACGGCGAGCGGCGAGCCGCGCCGGGCAGCGAGCAACAGATCCTCGCGCCCCGCGACGATCGCGGCGACGGCGAAGGCGCCGTGCAGGCGCTTCAGCGCCGCGCCGAACGCCGATTCGGGCGTCATGCCTTCGTCGATCATCACGGTCAGCAAATGCGCGATGACTTCGGAGTCGGTTTCACTGGCGAAGACGCGGCCCTTGGCGGAGAGCTCGATTTTGAGTTCGGCGAAATTTTCGATGATGCCGTTGTGGACGATCGCGACTTTCTCCGTCGCGTGCGGATGTGCGTTGTTCTCGACGGGCGCTCCATGCGTGGCCCAGCGCGTATGCGCGATCCCCGTGCGCCCGCCCAGCGGCTCGGCGTTCACGCGGTCTTCCAGCGCCGCGATGCGGCCCGAGGCGCGGCGGCGTTCGATATGGCCGTTCACCAGCGTCGCCACACCGGCGGAATCATAGCCGCGATACTCCAGACGCTTCAGTCCATCGACCAGCAGCGGCGTAACCGCACCCTTGCCGACGATTCCGACGATCCCGCACATCTTCGAGCCTAGCCTTTCTTTTGCGCCGCTTTTTCGGCCGCCCGCCGGGTTCGGAACATTTTCGCCCAGCCTTCCTTCACCGCCGGGGCCGCGCGCACGACGACCATCGCATCGGCGGGCACGTCGCGCGTAACGACGGAGCCCGCCCCGACAATGGCGCCATCGCCGATCGATACCGGTGCGACGAGCGACGCGTTCGAGCCGACGAACGCGCCCGCGCCGATATCGGTATGCGACTTGAAGAAGCCGTCGTAATTGCAGGTGATCGCACCCGCCCCGATATTGGCTTTCGCGCCGACGCGCGCATCGCCGATATAGGAAAGATGGTTGATCTTGGCGCCCGCTTCGACGCGCGCCGCCTTGATCTCGACGAAATTGCCGATATGGGCACCTTCGCCGATCACGGCGCCCGGGCGCAGGCGTGCATAGGGGCCCATCAGCACGCCATCGGCGACTGTAGCCCCTTCCAAGTGGCAAAAGCCTTTGATCTGCACGTCGCGGCCCACCTTCACGCCGGGCCCGAAAATCGTGCCGGGATAGACCACCGTATCGGCGCCGATTTCGGTGTCGTAGCTGAACCACACCGCCGAGGGATCGATGAGCGTGACTCCGGCGCGCATTGCCGCTTCGCGTTTTTTGGCTTGGAACCAGAATTCGAGGTCGGCGAGTTGAACCTTGTCGTCGGCCGCGCGCCATTCGTCGCGCGAACCTTCGGCGGCGACGACTTTGCGCCCCGCCTTGCGCGCGAGTTCGACCGCATCGGTCAGATAATACTCGCCCTTGGCGTTGGCGTTACCGATCTTTGCGATCAGTTCGAACATGCCTTTGCCGTCGAACGCCATGACGCCGGAATTGACGAAGTCGATGGCGAGTTCGGACGGTGTTGCCTCCTTCGCTTCCACGATGCGCACCAATTCGGCGTCGACATTGGTGACGATCAAGCGGCCGAAGGAATTGGGAACGGGTACGCGCACGCCCAGCACCGCCAAAGCGGGTTTGGGGTCGCTGCGCAACGCACCCGCCAGCCGCGCGAAGGTTTCGGCCGACACGAAGGGCGCGTCGCCCAACGCCACCAGCACGTCGCCGTCGAACCCATCGAGCACGGCGCGAGCCTGCAACGCGGCATGCGCCGTGCCCAGGCGATCGGTCTGCAACACCGATACGATATCGAGGTCGGGCGCGGCCGCGCGCGCAGCCGCCAGCACGTCGTCCATCCCCGCCCCGAGAACCAGGGCGACTTTGACGACGCCGAGCTTCGCAAGCTCTGCCGCGATATGGCCGATCACCGGCCTTCCGCCCACCTCGAGCAGGGCCTTGGGCCGGGCCGATTTCATACGCGTGCCGAGACCGGCGGCGAGCACGATGGCGGCGATGTTTCGGCTCATCGGGGCGAATCCATTCGTAACGGGCGGACCATTCCATATACCCCGGCCGCGACCCCAGTCACGAATTGTTGCGACCTGTGGCAAGGCCCGCTAAATCCAGGGGATGAAGGCCCCATTTCGCGTCTCCGCGATTCTTTTCGACCTCGACGGCACGCTGGTCGACACGGCCGGCGATATCGGCGCCGCCCTGGACGCGCTGCTGGTCGAGAACCGCCATAAGGCGCTGGGCGAAGCGACCGCGCGCAGTTTGGTCGGCGACGGTGCGCGTGCACTCATCGAGAAGGGTTGGAAGGTCGCGGGCGCGCCCGCACCCGACGCCGCAACGCTCGATAAACTGACCGAGCGCTGGTTCCATATCTATGAAGCGGATATCGCGCGCACTTCACGCCCCTATCCGGGCGTCGAAGCGACGCTCGAAGCGTTAAATGACCACGGCCTTAAACTCGGCATCGTCACCAACAAGGCCGACCGGCCGACAGGAAAACTGCTGAAGGCCCTCGGCTTCGAAAAGTACTTCGGCGCCGTCGTCGGCGGCGACGTGCCGTTCCGCAAACCCGATCCGCGCCATGTACGCGTCGGGTTGGCGGCGCTGGGTTCCACACCGGCCGAGACCGCCTTCGTCGGGGATTCGCCCAACGACGCCTATTCGGCGCGCGCGGCGGGCCTGCCCTTCATCGCCGTGCCCTACGGCTACGCGCTGGGGCCAGTCGAGAATCTGCGCGCCGACGCGCTGTTGCGCGACTTCGCCCAGATCGCGGAGCTGATCGCATGAACGCCGACATGACCATCGAGAGCATCGCGCATCTGATCCAGATGGCGATCGCGCCCGTCTTCCTGCTCAACGGTTTGGGTATTCTTTTGAGCGTGTTCACCGGACGCCTGGCGCGCGTCGTCGACCGCACGCGCAATCTGTCGCGCGAATTGCGCGGCCAGGGCGAGCCCGAACGGATGCGCCAATGGCACGCCGAACTGGCCATCCAGCGCACGCGGCTGCGCGTGGTCAATGCGGCGATCGCGCTGCTGACGGTGTCTACCTTCCTGACCTGCTGCGCGATTTTGGCGCTGTTCGTCGTCGGCGTGTCGCGCGGCATCGCCAGCACGGTCCCGATCGGCTTTTTCGCCGCGGCGGTCGTCGCCGTCATTCTGGCGCTGGGACTGTTCCTGATCGAAGTCTACGTCTCGATCCGCGCGTTGCGCCGGGAGACCGAAGACATCGCACACCGACCTTAGGCTTAGTCGATCGCCGCACGCGCGGGCATGCGGCGCACGTCGCGCAGATGCCCGACGACGGTGCCGAACCACAGCGTGAACTCGATACGCACCGGCGCCAAAACGGCGCTATCGGCGACGGGAGCGAGATAGACGGTGCCGACGCGCTGTTCGCCCGATACGCGGATCGACGGGTTGCGTTTGCGGCCGGCGATCGGAATCCACTCGAATTCGCAAGCCCGTGCCTCGCCCTCGAAATTTGAGGCGTTGTGGCGCGCCACGCGCTGCAGGCCCTTGTCTGTAAAGGCGACATCGTAACGCTGGCGCCCGTCGAAAACCTTGACGCGCGCGTCGCATTTGCCGGTCTCGTTGACCGTGCGCAGCGCGTAGACGAGCGCGGAGACGGGATCGACCGCGCCCTCGCGCAATTCGGGCGGAACCTCGTCGCGATCGTCGTCGCGCGCCTCGGGAACAGTGTCCATACGCACGACGCGCCCGTCCTCGAACACAAGTTCGACCTTGCGCGGATTGCCACGGAACACGCCGTCGACTCGATAAGAGGTCGGCACCGGATCTGTCCCGCGGAAAAAACCGCGCACTTCGGTCTGCGAGCGCCATGAGACGAGCCAGTCGAGCATCCCGGCCGATGCTTGGCGCGAGGCGAATTGGTAACTCTGTCCGACCACCGCAAACGCCAAGGTCAAATTGGCGATCCGCCCGCCGGCGGTCACGTCGAAATCGACCTCGTAACGGTCGCCAGACGTGAACGCACCGGCCGGGACCGCGAACATTGCGGCCGCCAAGCCAAGCGCAGCACCTCGGAGTCTCTTAAACATTCCCATAAAATAGGGCATTCCCGTCCAGCGCCAAGGGCCGTTTCCTTGACAGTTTGTAACGCCCGCCCTATACCCCTGCCCGACCGCCGCTTTTGGCCGATGGCGACGGGCGCTTAGCTCAGCGGGAGAGCACTGCTTTCACACGGCAGGGGTCGCAGGTTCAATCCCTGCAGCGCCCACCATCTGGCTCCGACAAGCCCTATGGGCTGCGGCATTTCAGGACCGGCAAATCATATCGTCGCAATCTGCGGCCAAAGCGCGTTGACATATCGCGCGATTTCTACAGCCTGGCGCGCGTTAACGATTAAAACGCGCCGCGTCCAAAATCGGCGCGCGAGTTTAACGCTTGATTCACTCGCAGCCGTCAAATTGACTCCAACGCAAGCCCAGCGCGAGTCGAACGGATATGCCGATGGAAAACACGCCCGCCCCGCAGAACCCGCAAACCGCCGCCCCCGCGGCCGCCGAGACGCCGCGCACGCTGATCAACGACCGCATCTTCATCGGTGCCAATTCCGTGGCGCAGTGGTTCGTGACGCTGGGCACGCACGAGGGCAAACCCGTTCTGCTCGCCCACCAAGTGTTTCTCGACGCGCCCAAGCATATGGGGGCGGTCGCCCGCCAACTTGCGGCCGGGCGCATCTTCCATTCGATGAAACAGCTTGAGACGATGATGTCGCTGCGCCACAGCTTCGAGGTCGCGGTGTCGGACGGCGAACGGATGCGTATCGACCGCCACTTGAAGGGCTTGTAACCTTCGCCCCCGCGCGGACGAAACGTCCGGCGAAAGCGAGGTGTTCCATGTATCTCTTCGCCCGCAAAAAAGCCGCGATGCCGTCACCGTCCGAGGCGCTGACCGGACGAGAAGAAGCGATCGCGGTTCCCGCCCGGCATTTCGTGCTCGGTACGCCCCTGAAGCCGCCCTTCCCGGCGGGTACCGAAACGGTCGTCGTCGGTCTCGGCTGCTTCTGGGGCGCCGAGCGCAAGTTCTGGCAGTTGCCCGGCGCGGTTTCGACCGCCGTTGGCTACGCCGCCGGCTACACGAAGAATCCGACATACGAAGAAGTGTGCTCGGGCATGACCGGCCATAACGAAGTGGTGCTCGTCGCGTTCGATCCTGCGCGCTTGAGCCTGGAAACCGTGCTCAAGACGTTTTGGGAGAGCCACGATCCGACCCAAGGCATGCGCCAGGGCAATGACGTCGGCACGCAATATCGTTCGGGAATCTATGTCAATGCGCCCGAACAGCGCGCGGCTGCCGAAGCCTCGAAAGCCGCGTTCGGTGCGGCTTTGGCGAAGGCGGGCTACGGCCCGATCACGACCGAGATCGTCGATGCCGGCCCGTTCTATTATGCCGAGGCCTATCACCAGCAATACCTGGCCAAAAACCCGGCAGGCTATTGCGGTCTGGGCGGAACGGGCGTTTCCTGTCCGATCGGCGTGAAGGCCTAGCGGTCGTTCGCCGGGCGGGGCCGGGATTCGACGAACCAGTTCGCGATCGCGGCGCGGAGATCGGGCGGCAATTTGCCGATCTCGTCCCAAGCCTTGGCCGCGACGGCTTCGTCGCCCGTCCGCGCCGCGCGCGCGACAAGTTCGACGAGCCTCGATCGGCTGCCGAGATTCTCGGCGAGGCGCCGCGCCAAATCCGCGAGCGCGGCTCGGTCCACGCTCACGCTGGCCCCAGATCGATCGCGAAACCGCCGCCCGGCGGATCCGCGAGCGGCGTCACCACGAAAATCTTGCCCGCGCGCTTGGCGTCGAGCAGACGGCGCCCGACCGGCTGGAACAATGTCTCGCCGCCGCCGGGCGTCGCAGGATCGATCAGCACGGCATAGCGATGCGGCGCGGGCGCGGCATGGGTGTCGATCAACGCCTGCAGCCTGGCGAGCGCTTCTTCGCGCTTCAGGCCGCGCAGATCGAGCGTGGCGTGCGTATCGAAACCGCCGCGCCCCAGCATCGTCAAAGGATCGAAAGCGCCGTTCACCGCAAACGCTCGCGAACGTCGTCGAGCATCCGGCCGAAGCCGCCGATCCAAGGTTCCATGGCGTGATTTTGACGCACATGGGCGAACGCTGCACGCCCGAGTTTCGTCCGATAGGCGCCGTCGCCCGCCACGCGATCCATCGCCGCTTCGAGATTGGCGGCGAATCCGGCGTCGAAATCCTTTTTAAGCGGCTCGAAGGTCTGCCGCAAAAAGCCGTACTCGTCGTACCAAGACAGTTTCCGCCGCCCTTCGACGGCGATCCCGGTTTCGCCATGCGTCACGAATTCGTCGACGGCGGGAGCATCCGAGGCGATCAACGCTGTCCCTGCCGCCATCGCTTCCAGCAGCGAGACCGTATGCAATCCGCAGGACGGCAACAGGAAGGCATCGGCGCGCAGGAACAGATCGACGAAATCGGGATAGTCGAGCTTGCCGTCGACGATCTCCACGTTCGGCAACGCACGCACGAAATCGGCGAACCCCTCGCCGAAGATCGACACCGGCAATTTGGTGCGCAGGATCAACCGACACTCGGGGCGGCGTTTGACGAGGTTGCCGTAGGCCGCGAGCGTTTCCATGCCGCCGCGCAACACGAAGCTCGGCTCTGCCTGGAACCAGGAATTCGTGAACAGGAACGTGCAGCCCTTGCCGCCGCCGCGCGCATTTTGAGCGTCGCGCACGCGCGCTTCGATCGCGGGCGGGAAAGCGTGCCCGAACGGAATATGGCGCGTTTTGGCGGCGATCGCGGGGCTGTCGAACAGCGTGCCGATCCACGCGACCGAATGGCGCAAATGCGAGGACAGCGCGCGGCATGACGGATCCTCGAGCATCGCCTTCACGAGCTTCCAGACCGGCGTGCCGTGCGCGGTGCGCTCGGCCGACGTGCCGTGCCAGAAGAACGGCGCGAACAGCGTCATCAATTCTTCGAGATGCAGAATCCATGGCCGCTCCATATCGGTGAACGGCATCGAATGCGGAAACACGAGATCGGGCTCCGCTGCGGCGACCTGCGCCTGGCTTTCCATGTCACGCGACTTCACGAACTCCGCCAGCGCGTCGCCGCCGATGTCCGGCGCGGCTTTGCGCAGTTTGGCGGCAAGATTGGCGAGGCCCCGTTCCGCCTTCGCGCGCGCGGCTTCGTCCGCCGCGGGCAGGTCGAGCTTGAAGTCATAGCCCGGATGCGGTGCGAGCAAGCTCGTCATCATCGGATGGTCGCCGCCGAGCCATTGGAAGATCGGCGTGCGCCACATCGCGGCGACGGTGAAGTCCTTCATATCGCCGCGTCCAATCGCTGCACGGCCAACCCGGACGCGACGTCCAAGCGCGGCACGGCGCGCATCGTTCCGGTATCGGGACAACGCCGCCCCGCGACGCCAATCCGCGACGTCGGATCGCGCGCGATGGCGACGCCGGGAAGGCGCTTGCCCGGCATGACGGCACCCGGCGCCGTTTCGATCGCGCGAAACCCGCGGCGGGCGAGCGGCTCGTCCATATTCACTCCGGCGCGAAACGCGACTGGCGCCGGATGGCGCCGGGATCGGTTTCGTGCGTGCGCTTGTACCAGGCGAAGACCCGCGCGAGGGAATCGCGCAGCGGCGTGAACGCCAACCCCGACAACGACTTGAGCCGCGTCGAATCCGTCACGCGCTTGTCGATGCCGCGCGCGCGCGCCGGATCGAACTTCACGCGCTCGGCCGGAACGCCCGCGATCCGCGCGAGCAGCATCGCCACGTCGCGGATCGAATGGCCTTCGCCACAGCCGACATTCAGAGGAGCCGCGTCCGAATAATTGTCGAGCGCCCAAAGATAGGCGCGCGCCATGTCGCGCGCGTCCGTGATCTCGCGCACCGGCGCGCCGTCCCCCCAGATCGAGATGTCGCCCGATGCGGGCGTCCACTCCGCGAAGCGGCGCACGAGACCAGCGATCCAAGTGCAGTCGTCGGGGTTGTAGTTGTCGTCCTCGCCGAAGATGCCCGACGGCACGAGGCCGATCGCGTCGATTCCGAACTCCTGGCGATAGGCGCGCACCGCGGGTTCGATCAGGCGCTTGGCCATCGCGTAGGAATAGGCGCTGTCATGCGGCCGCCCGTCATGGAGCTGATCCTCGGAATTGGGCTGCGGCGCGGCCGCCGGATACATACCCGAGGACAGCGTCATCACCGTCTTTGGCACTTTCGCTTCGACCGCCGCATCGAGCACCGAGAAGGTCATCGCGACGTTGTCGCGCAGGATGCGCGCGGGATAGCGTCGCGCGAGCTCGATTCCGCCGGAAATCGCGGCGAGATGCAGGATCGCGTCGGGCTTGGCCGTGCGCACCAAAGCGAGCGTTGCGGCGGCGTCGCGCAAATCGACGTCCTTGCGCGACACGAATCGGAATTCGCGATCGGGGTATTCGCCGGCGAGCGCGCGGAACCCCGCCCCCAGCACGCCCGTGGCGCCGGTGATCAACAGGCGGCGGTGGCGAACGCCCGACACGGCGTCAGAAATGTCCGGCGAGATGGCGCGCCATCGCCTTGTTACCGTAGAGATAGGCGCCCTTCTTGTTGCCGTACCAAACGACCTGACGACACCAATCGTCGAATTCGGGCCACGCCTCCTTCGAGCGTTCGATGCGATAGGTCACGGGTTCGACCAGCAGATCCTCGTCGCGGCCTTCCAGCAGCGCGCGATAATAGGGATAGATGTCGCTGCCGAGCGTCACTTCGATATCGCCCAGCGCGCCCGGCTCCTTCACCATCGCGCGGTTGAGCTTGAACGCGTCGGCGATGCGCTCGCGCGGCAACAGCGCGCGGTCGCGCGACAATACGTCGAACGTCAGGCGCTCGGCCTCCTCGTAGAACGCGCCGAGCTTGCCGCGCACGACGAGATCGATGAAGACGAACTCGTCGGCCGGCCAGTGGATGCCCAGCCATTCCTGAGAGTAGACGTATTCGACCTCGCCGTTCTGGATGCGCGTCGCGTAATCGTCGAAGAAGGCGCGGATCGAGCCGAACACCGGGTACTTCGCGGGATCGGCGTCGAAGAACGCTTCCAGCAGTTTGCGGAACGGCACCCCGCATTGCGCGTGCGCGACCAGGATTGGCACTTGCAGCAGCTTGTCGTAATGGACCAGCGCCGCCATCCACGAGAAGGCGCGCGCCTTGCGCCAATCGGGGCGCGGCATCGACGCGGTGGCGACGACCAGATCCTGCGTTTCGTAGATGCCGTCTGGATCGACCTCTAGCGCGCCGTGGATGTTCACCACGCGCGTGACGACCGTCTCCATGCCGAATTTCTTCTGATACTCGGGATCGCCCATTTCGGCATTGGGCAGGATCGACAGATTGTTGAATTGGATGCGGTTGTGCTGACCCGTCTCCATGAGCTTGGCCACACCTTCGACCCAGGAGTCGTAGGTCTCGCCCGGCAGGCCGAGGATCAGATCGGAATAAGTCTCGACGCGGTCGCGCGTAAAGCGGCGCTGCAACTCCTCGTAGGTGCCCAGCGCGATGTTCTGGCGCTTGATGGCTTTGAGCGTGCCCGGATCGAGTGACTGCATCGACAAGGTGACGCCCTTGTTCATGCCCGCGTCCGACAGGATCTTCTGCGTGAGATACGCGCGCTCGGTCGCATTTTTGGTGTTCTGCACCGAGACGGCCTTGGGATAGCCGGTCGCTTCCTTCGATTTCGCCAAAGCTTCGGCGATCTGGATGTCGCGTGCCAGAATGCCGAAATTGGCGTCGCAGCAGAAGATGAACTCGATCTTCTTCAGCGCGAACCAATCGATCTCGGCGAAGGCGCGCTCCAGATCGAATTGGTAGACCTTGGCCTGCGTCGCCGACCCCCAATCGCAGAACGTGCATTGGAACGGACAGCCGCGGTTCGTCTCCCATAGCACGATCCAGTTTTCCTGCGGGTTCGCCGCCATCAAACGGTCGAACGTGCCGTCGAGATAGGGCGAAGGCAGCTCCGCAAGATCGCGAATGCGATTGCCCTTGGGATGCACGACGAACTTACCGTCGCGGATATAGGAGAGATTGGAAATGCCGGTCCAGTCGCGCGACGGGAAACGGTCGAGCAGCTTGGTGAACGGCGCCTCGCCCTCCCCGTTGACGGCGACGTCGATGAACGGATTGTCGCGCAGGAAATTCTCGGTGCGATCGGGCACTTGGGGGCCGCCGAACACGATCATCACGCCGGGTTTGCGTTCCTTCAACCGGCGCGCGACGGCAAGCGACAGTTTCTCGTTCCATACATAGCAGGAGAACCCCACGACATCGGCTTCGAGCAGATGCTCGACAGCCGCCTCGACGCGCAGGCGCTTGTAGATCGGCGGCAGAAACGTATATCGCGCTGGCCGGCCGGAGAACTTGCGCGTATAGCCTTCCATCAAGCCGCACGCGTAAGGCAGGTAATTCTGCCCTGAGAACGAGTTGTTGATCTGAACGAGGGCAACCTTGCACGGGCTTTCCGGCACCGGCGGGTCGGGAATCTTCGGCAGGTTCGGGGGCGTGGTCATGGCGCGTTTCGATCCGTCTTCTCGGGCGTCGTGATCCTGCGAAACGGCGGGCGTACCGTTCTCGGTTCCCAACCGGCCGAGGTTAGTCGCAAAACGTCTAAAATTCGATTAACTTTCCCGTAAGTGCCTTATCAGAGTTACGTTCTTTTCAGCAAAATTACTGCCAAACAATGTCGCGCACAAGCGTGGGACGATTGCAAGGGTACCGCGCGACCTGATACGTCTCAATCCAACCAACGATAAGTGCGGCTGGCAGGGAGTGCGGTTTTTGGCCGACAACATCCTCGAAACGGACGGGCTGACGAAGGAGTTTCGCGGCTTCGTCGCGGTCAACAACGTGACGCTGCGCGTGCGCCGTCATTCGATCCACGCGCTGATTGGTCCGAACGGCGCGGGCAAGACGACCTGCTTCAACCTGCTGACCAAATTCCTGATCCCGTCGCGCGGAAGGATTTCCTACAACGGCCGCGACATCACGGCGACGAAACCCGCCGATATCGCCCGGCTCGGTCTCGTGCGCTCTTTCCAGATTTCGGCCGTCTTCCCGCATCTCTCGGTGCTGGAGAACGTGCGCGTGGCGCTCCAGCGCAAACGCGGCGACTCCTTCGATTTCTGGCGCTCGCAATCGGTGCTGGATGTTTACAACGATCGCGCGCGCGAACTGATCGAATGGGTCGGCCTGTCGGAGTATGCGGAAACGGTCGCGGTCGAGCTTCCCTACGGACGAAAGCGCGCGCTGGAAATCGCGACGACGCTGGCGCTGGAACCCGAGATGATGCTGCTCGACGAGCCGACCGCCGGCATGGGCCACGAGGACGTGGGCCGCATCTCGGCGCTGATCAAGCGCGTCGCGCAAGGACGCACGGTGCTGATGGTCGAGCACAATCTTTCCGTCGTCGCGGATCTCTCCGACACGATCACCGTGCTGGCGCGCGGCGAAGTTCTGGCGGAGGGCGATTACGCAACGGTGTCCAAAAATCCGGACGTGGTGCAGGCCTATATGGGGGCCGGCCATGGCTGACGCGATGCTGAACGTTTCGGGTCTCAACGCCTGGTACGGCGAAAGCCACGTCCTGCACGGCGTCGATTTCCAGGTGCGCGAGGGCGAGGTCGTGACGCTGCTCGGCCGCAACGGCGCCGGCAAGACCACGACGATGAAGTCGATCATGGGCATCGTCGGCAGCCGGAAAGGCAGCGTGAAGTTCAAAGGGACCGAGACGATCGGCCTGCCGAGCTACGCCATCGCGCGCCAAGGCATCGCCTTCTGCCCCGAGGAGCGCGGCATTTTCGCTTCGCTCGACGTCAAGGAGAACCTGATGCTGCCGCCGACGGTCGCCCCGGGCGGCTTGTCGGTCGACACGATTTTCGAGCTGTTCCCCAACCTGAACGAACGCTTGGCGAGCCAGGGTACGAAATTGTCGGGCGGCGAACAGCAGATGCTGGCGATCGGCCGCATCCTGCGCACCGGCGCGAAGCTGTTGCTGCTCGACGAGCCGACGGAGGGCCTCGCGCCCGTCATCGTCCAGCAAATCGGACGCACGATCCGCCGCCTCAAGAACGAAGGCTTCACGATTTTGCTCGTCGAGCAGAATTTCCGTTTCGCCGCCACGGTCGCGGATCGGCACTACGTCATGGAGCACGGGCGCGTCGTGGACGAAGTCGCCAACGACGCGCTCGAAGCAAATATGGAGAAGCTCCACGAGTATCTCGGCGTCTAACCACAAAAAGGGAGAACGACCATGAAGAGACTGAAGTCCGCGCTGCTGGGGGCCGTCGCCCTGGCGGCCGTCGCCGCGGCCCCGGCCGTCGCGCAGACCAACGTGAAGATCGGCATTCTGTCGGATATGTCGTCGCTCTACACCGACCTCGCCGGAGCAGGCTCGGTGCTCGCCGCGCGCATGGCGGTCGACGATTTCGGCGCCGCCGCCAAGGGCATCAAGGTCGAGTTCGTCTCGGCCGACCACCAGAACAAGGCCGACGTCGGCTCCAACATCGCCCGCCAATGGTACGACCGCGACGGCGTGGACATGATCGTCGACGTCCCGAATTCGGGCGTTGCGCTCGCGGTCAACGGCGTGACGCGCGAGAAGAATAAGGTTTTCCTGGTGTCGGGCGCGGCCACCTCGGCGCTCACCGGCGAGCAATGCTCGCCCAACACGGTCCACTGGACCTACGACACCTGGGCGCTGGCCAACGGCACGGGCAGGGCGATCGTCCAGACGGGCGGCGACACGTGGTTCTTCCTGACGGCCGACTACGCCTTCGGCCATCAGCTCGAAGCCGACACCTCGAACGTCGTCAAGTCGCTCGGCGGGCGCGTTCTGGGCGGCGTCCGCGCGCCGCTCAACACGAACGACTTCTCGTCGTTCCTGCTCCAGGCGCAGTCCAGCCGCGCGAAGATCATCGGCCTCGCCAATGCGGGCGGCGACACGACCAACTCGATCAAACAAGCCGCCGAATTCGGCATCGTGCGCCGCGGCCAGTCGCTCGCCGGCCTGCTGATCTTCATCACCGACGTCCACGGCCTGGGCCTAGAAACGGCGCAGGGATTGATCTTCACCGAAGCGTTCTACTGGGATCAGAACGACGCCAGCCGCGCCTTCGCGCGACGCTTCGCCGCCGCCAACAGGGGCATCCACCCCACGATGGTGCACGCGGGCGTCTACGCGTCGACGCTTCACTATCTGAAAGCCGTCGAGGCGACGAAGTCGGCCGCCGACGGCAAGGCGATCGTCGATAGAATGAAGGCGATGCCGACCGACGACCCGCTGTTCGGCAAAGGCGAGGTCCGCAAGGACGGCCGCAAGATCCACGACATGTATCTCTTCGAGGTGAAGAAGCCGTCGGAATCGAAGGGTGCTTGGGACTATTACAAGGCGCGCGCCACGATCCCTGCGGCGCAGGCCTTCCGTCCGCTGAACGAGGGCAAGTGCCCCTTGGTCAGCGGCTGACGACGTAACGACGGTGGGGGCGGGTCCGCCCGCCCCCTTCCCCGTCCATCGATCACGGCGAAAGAAGCATGCCCGATTTTTTCGGAATTCCGCCCCAAGCGCTGTTCGGCCAGTTGCTGCTGGGCTTGATCAACGGCGCGTTCTACGCGCTGCTGTCGCTCGGCCTCGCGGTCATTTTCGGGCTGCTCAACATCATCAATTTTACCCACGGCGCGCAATACATGATGGGCGCGTTCGTGGCTTGGATGCTGCTGAACTGGCTGGGTGTGGGCTACTGGTGGGCGCTGCTGATCGTGCCCGTGGCCGTGGGCCTGACGGGCGTTCTGATCGAGCGCACGATGCTGCATCGGCTCTACAAGCTCGACCATCTTTACGGACTGCTGCTGACCTTCGGCATAGCGCTGATCATCCAGGGCGTGTTCCGAAACGAGTTCGGCTCCTCCGGACTGCCCTACGGCATTCCGGCGCAGTTGCGCGGCGGTACCGATCTCGGTTTCATGTTCATGCCGAATTATCGCGGTTGGGTCGTCGTCGTGTCGCTCGTCGTGTGCCTCGCCACTTGGTTCGTCATCGAAAAGACGAAGCTCGGCTCCTATTTGCGCGCCGCGACCGAGAACCCGGCGCTGGTGCAATCCTTCGGCATCAACGTGCCGCGCATGATCACGCTGACCTACGGTTTCGGCGTGGGCCTTGCCGCCTTCGCCGGCGTGCTCGCGGCCCCGATCTATCAGGTCAGCCCCTTGATGGGCGCCGATCTCATCATCATCGTTTTCGCGGTCGTCGTGATCGGCGGCATGGGTTCGATCATGGGCTCGATCGTCACCGGTTTCGGCCTCGGCATCGTCGAGGGCCTCACCAAAGTATTCTATCCCGAAGCCTCTTCGACGGTGATTTTCGTCATCATGGTAATCGTGCTCTTGATCAAACCCGCCGGTCTGTTCGGGAGGGCGCGCTGATGTCGGGCGAACCCGCGCAGTCCTCGAACGAGACGGGCATGCCCCGCCACCAGCGCCTGATCCTGGGCGGGCTGATCGCGGTGCTGATCGTGCTGCCCTACATGCTCTATCCCGTCTTTCTGATGAAGGTGCTTTGCTTCGCGCTATTCGCCTGCGCCTTCAATCTGCTGATCGGCTATGTCGGCCTCCTGAGCTTCGGCCACGCGCTGTTCTTCGGCTGGGCCGCCTATGTCTCCGCCCATTCGGCGAAGGTCTGGGGTTGGCCGCCGGAATTCGCGATCCTGGGCGGGGCGGCGACCGCCTGCGCCCTCGGGATCGCGGTGGGGGCGCTCGCCATCCGCCGCCAGGGCATCTATTTCGCGATGATCACGCTGGCGCTGGCGCAGATGGCGTTCTTCTTCGCCCTGCAAGCGCCGTTCACCGGCGGCGAGGACGGCCTGCAACGCGTGCCCCGCGGCACGATGTTCGGCATCCTCGATCTGCGCAACGACTACGTCCTTTATTACGTCGTCGCGACGATCTTCCTGGCGGCGTTCCTTTTGATCTACCGCATCGTCCATTCGCCCTTCGGCCAGGTGCTGAAGGCCATCCGCGAGAACGAGCCGCGCGCGATCTCGCTCGGCTACCGGGTCGATCACTACAAGCTCGCGGCCTTCACGATGTCGGCCACGCTCGCGGGCCTCGCGGGGGCGACCAAGGCGATCGTGTTCCAACTCGCCTCGCTCACCGACGTGCATTGGTCCATGTCGGGCGAAGTCGTGCTGATGACGCTGGTGGGCGGGCTCGGCACCGTCTTCGGTCCCATCGCGGGCGCGGCCGTCATCGTCTCGATGCAGAACTATCTGGCCGAGCTCGGCCAGTGGGTTACCGTCGTGCAAGGCGTGATCTTCGTCGTCTGCGTGCTCGCCTTCCGGCGCGGTATCGTCGGCGAGATCGCGGCCAAGATCAAAAAGCCACTTTAGAACGACTCGGGACACCGTATTAGATTCTCCCTGCGGCACGCGGCATAGCGGCCGAAGGGGGAGTCCATGCTGGAGAAATATTTCGGCCTTTCGCAGGCCCGCACGACCGTCCGCACCGAGATTCTGGCGGGCGTCACCACCTTCCTGACGATGGCCTACATCATCGTCGTCAATCCCTCGATCCTCGAGATCGCGGGGATGGACAAGAACTCGGTGTTCGTCGCGACCTGTCTCGCGGCGGCGTTGTCCTGCTTCATCATGGGGCTTTACGCCAATTACCCGATCGCTCTGGCGCCGGGGATGGGCCTCAACGCCTTCTTCGCCTTCGGCATGGTCAAAGGCATGGGCATGTCGTGGGAAACGGCGTTGGGCGCCATTTTCTGCTCGTCGATCCTGACCGTCGCGCTGTCGCTGAGCCCCGCGCGTGCCTGGATCTTCGACGGCATTCCCCGCGCGCTGAAATTCGGCATCGCGGGCGGCATCGGCCTGTTCCTGGCTATCATCGGGCTGAAGAACGCCGGCATCGTCGTCGATCATCCGGCGACGCTCGTGACCTTGGGCGACCTCAAATCCGGCCCCGCCGTGCTGGCGGCGATCGGCTTCGTCGTGATGGTGGCGCTGGACGCGCGCAAAGTCCCGGGCGCCATCATCATCGCCATTCTGGGCACCACCGCCGCCGGCGTGATCCTGGGCCTCACCACGTTCCAGGGCATCGTTTCCGCCCCGCCGTCGATCGCCCCCACCTTCCTGAAGCTCGACATCTGGGGCGCCCTACAGATATCGGTGATCTCGACCATTCTGGTGCTGATGTTCGTCGATCTGTTCGACACGGCGGGCACGCTGGTCGGCGTCACGCAACGCGCCGGGCTGATGACGCCGGACGGCAAGCTGCCGCGCCTCAAGAAGGCGCTGGTCGCGGATTCCTCGGCGTCGCTGGTCGGCTCGCTGCTCGGCACGTCGAACACGACGAGCTACATCGAAAGCGCGGCGGGCGTCGAAGCGGGCGGGCGCACAGGTCTCGTCGCCGTCGTCGTCGGATTGTTGTTCATCGCCGCCTTGGTCTTCGCCCCCTTGGCGAATACGGTCCCGGCCTACGCCACCGCCCCGGCCCTGATCCTGGTCGCCTGCTACATGACCAGGGGCCTCGTCGATCTCGATTGGAACGACATCACCGAATACGCGCCAGGGATGATCGCGGCGATGGCGATGCCGTTCACCTTCTCGATTGCCCATGGAATCGCGTTCGGCTTCATCTCCTACGCCGCGATCAAGGCGCTGGCGGGCCGCGCTTCGGAAGTTTCGGGCGCTGTCTGGACCATCGCGATCCTGTTCGTCTTGAAGTTCGCGTTCTTGCCGTAAGCGCGCTAGGATCGGGTGCATGGTGGGCATCGTTCATCGTGCGCTCGGTCCGGGCGACGAGGCCAAGCTCGAGTTCTTTCTGGCACAAACGCCCGAAAGCTCGATGTTCCTGCGGTCCAATTTGCGCGCCGCTGGGATCGTCGATCGCGGCGCGCGTTTCCAGGGCAGCTATGCCGGCACGTTCGAAGACGGCGTGCTGATCGGCGCCGCGGCACTTTATTGGAACGGCAATCTGATGATCCAATGCCCGCAGGCTTTTGCGGGCGCATTGGTCGCCGAAACGCTCGCCGCGGGCCTGCCGCGCGCCGCAACGGGAATCATGGGCCCGTCCGCGCAGGTCGAAGCGGCGATTCAGATCCCGCCCTTCTCGCTGCGCCGTGCTCGCCTCGCCGCCCGCCAGGATTTGTTCGCGCTGGCGCTCGCCAAACTCAAACCACCTGAATTGCCGGGACCGGAGTTCGCCCTCGGCCCCGCGAGCGATACCGACCGGGCCATCTTGCGCGAGTGGCGCTACGCCTATTGCCGCGAAGCGCTGTCCTGGCCGGAAAGCGCGGAATCGAGACGGCGCGCGGCCGAGGAAATCGACCGGACGATCGACGACGGCCTCGGCTTCGTGCTGCGCCGCGCGGGCGCGCCGGTCGCCTATGCCGGGATCAACGCGCGACTGCCCGATATCGCACAGGTCGGCGGCGTTTACGTTCCGCCGGCCGAACGCGATCAAGGTTATGGCCGGCTGGCCACTGGAGCCGCGCTGACTTTCGCGAAGACGGCAGGGGCCGCGAGCGCGATCCTTTTCACGGGCGTCGAAAACGCAGCGGCGAAGTTCTGTTATGAAGGTCTGGGTTTCCGGATCGTCGGCGACTACGCGATCGTTCTTTACTAGGGCGCCTGAGTATCGTGCAGGGCCCGCGTGTCCTTGGCGGGTACCACCGGCACGAATTCGAACCCGACGCCCAAGCCCCGCCAATGCAGCACCCATTGCTGCAGCTTGGCCGCGTCGTCGGCGCGCATCAGCTGGAAGCAGCGCGTCATGTCGATCGAAATCCAGGAATCGATATACTCGACGCCGTCGGGAAGCCCGCGCCCCTTCTCCGCCATGTGGCGATAGATCGGCGCCATATCGCCGCCGGTGAACGTCTCGACGACCATGAACAGCATCGCGCTACTCCTCGCGCTTATGCGCCTCGAGACGCGCCGCCGCCAGCGCTTCCTGCGCCGCTTGCCGTTCGCGTTCGGGCTTGGTGCGGCCGAATTTCATGCGGTTGGCATCGGCCTGCGCCGCACACTCTTCGCGCGCCTTGGCTTTGCGAGCGCGGTTGAGATTGACGATTTCCGCCATAGGTCTAGCTTAGCCGCTTAATGGTGATGCGCAATACCCCCACGCGCTACGGCGCGCCTGCCCGCACATTCCACTGGCTGACGGTCCTGCTCGTCGCCGGACTGTTCGGCGTCGGGCTCTATATGACGCGGCTCGAATTCTCCGATTGGAAGGTCCGCGTCTATTCCTGGCACGAGACCGTGGGCGTTTGCGTGTTCTTGCTCACGCTGGCGCGGCTGGGCTGGCGGCTTTATTCCCCGCCGCCGCCTCTGCCGCCTGCCCCCTGGATCGAGCATTTCGCCGCGGAAGCCGCGCATTGGTTTCTGTATTTCTGCCTTTTCGTGCAGCCGATCCTGGGCTGGATGGGCTCCAACGCGTTCGGCTTTCCCGTCGTATGGTTCGGGCTCGTCCCGCTACCCAACCCGCTGCCGAAGGACGACGATCTGGGCCGATTGCTGCTCGGCGCGCATTCGCTGCTCGCCTACGCGATGGGGTTGGTACTGCTGATCCATGCGGGCGCGGCGCTCTATCACCATTTCGCGCGCCGCGATTCGATCCTCGCGCGCATGACGCCGTGGATCAAACCGCGCCCGGAGAAATTCTAAAACAACGACCCTTGGCGGCCGTCCGCCGGTTTCGCCTTCTTCGGTGGCTCGGGTTTGGGCTCGGCGTCGGGGGCCGGCTCGAAGCACCCCGCATCATCGTGTTTGACCGAGTTCACATAGGTGGACACGCGCGTATAGCTCAGCCATTCCGAAGGCGGCGCCTTCACCAGTGCCGCGGGATCGACCGCCGGATCGAGCCACGCGGCCCAATCCTCGGAGGCGAGAATGATCGGCACGCGGTCATGGAATTGCGACATCAGCGAATTCGCGGCCGTGTTGACGATGGTAAAGGTCTCCAGCACCTCGCCCTTGGGCGGAACCCAGCGCTCCCACAGCCCCGCGAAGGCGAAGGGGGCGCCATCCGTCATGCGGAACAGCAGCGGCTGTTTCGTTTTGGCGCCCAGCGTCTGCCATTCGTAGAATCCGTCGGCAGGGATCAGGCAGCGGCGCTGGCGATAGGCCTGCTTGAACGCGGGCTTCTCGGCCACCGTCTCGCCGCGCGCATTGATCATGTGGCTTTGCAGTTTCGTGTCTTCGGCCCAATAGGGCACGAGTCCCCAGCTCAGCATCGCCAGTTCGCGCCCGCCATCGGCCGCCCGGCGGATCACCGGTGCCGTTTGGGTCGGCGCCACGTTCCAACGCGGCTGGAGATTGGGCAATGGGCCGTCGAATCCGAAGACCCGGCGCATCGCTTCGACGGGAATGGTGATGGAATAGCGGCCGCACATGCCTTTGTTATCCCTCGCGCCACGGCGCTTGGCAATTGCAACCCCCGGAATGCTATTCTCCCGGTCCAAATTGCCAGGGAGCCTCGTCCATGAAGTTCGGTGTCGGTCAGTCCCCGCGTCGCCTCGAAGATCGCCGTCTTTTGCTCGGTCACGGCCGCTACACCGACGATACGCTCCTGCCCCGCCAGACCCACGCCTATTTCCTGCGCTCGCCCCAGGCGCACGCCAAGATCAAGCGCCTGGACGTCACGGCCGCGAAATCCGCCCCGGGCGTGCTGGCGATCGTGACCGGTGCCGACCTCGCCGCCGCCGGTGTGGGTCACCTGCCTTGCATGGCGCCGCAAAAACATCGCGACGGTTCGATGACGTGGATCCCGCCGCGGCCAGCTTTGGCCGAGGAGACGGTGCGCTTCGTCGGCGACCCGATCGTTTGCGTCGTCGCCGAGACACTGGCCGATGCGCGCGACGCGGCTGAAATGGTCGAAATCGAGTTCGAGGAATTGCCCGCCGTCGGCGATATCGCGCGCGCCGCCGCGAAAGGCGCGCCGCAGGTTTGGGCGAAGGCGCCCGGCAATGTCGCGCTCGATTGGGACATGGGCGACAAAGCCAAGACGGACGAGCTGTTCGCCAAGGCCGCGCGCGTGATCGAGCTCGATCTCGTCAACAACCGCCTGGCGCCATCGTCGATGGAGCCGCGCATGGCGATCGGCGAATGGGACGCAAGCTTGCAGCGTATGACGCTGCATTGCGGCAGCCAGGGCGGTGCGGGGCTGCGCAAGGTCCTGACGAAGAACGTGTTCAACATCCCCGAAAATTCGCTGCGCGTGATCTCCGGCGACGTGGGCGGCGGCTTCGGGATGAAAATATTCCTCTATCCCGAATATGTCGGCGTGCTGTTCGCCGCAAAACTGATCGGCCGTCCGGTGAAGTGGACCGGCGATCGCAGCGAGTCCTTCCTGGCCGACACGCATGGCCGCGACCATTTGACCAATGCCAAACTGGCGCTCGACGCGAACGGCAAGTTCCTGGCGTTGAAGGTCTACACGCAAGCCAATCTCGGCGCCTATCTCTCCCATTATGGCCCGTTCATTCCGACCTTGGCGGGGACGGCGATGCTGGCGGGCGTCTATACGTTCGGCGCCGTTTACTGCCACGTCGTCGGCTATTTCACGAACACCGCGCCGGTCGACGCCTATCGCGGGGCCGGCCGTCCGGAAGCCAATTATGTGACCGAGCGCATCGTCGATGTCGCTTCGCGCGAGCTGGGTATCGCGCCCGACGAGCTGCGCCGGCGCAATTTCATTCCGCCCTCGGCGATGCCCTATACGACGGCGCTGGGCACGACCTACGACAGCGGCGAATTCGCGCAGAACCTGACCGACGCCATGAAATTTGCCGATTGGGACGGGTTCCCGGCGCGCAAGGCCGCCAGCAAGGCGAAAGGCATGCTGCGCGGGCGTGGCCTCATCACCTATGTCGAGGCGTGCGGCGGCGGCTCGGAAGAAACGGCGCAGGTGCGTTTCGACGCGGCTGGCGGCGCCACCGTTTTCATCGGCAACCAGTCGAACGGCCAGGGCCACGAAACCGCCTACGCGCAGATGGTATCGGAACGCCTGGGCATCCCGATGGACAGCGTGCGCGTCATCCAGGGCGACACAGATACGGTGCTGTATCCCGGCGCGACGGGCGGCAGCCGCGCGCTCGCCGTTTCGGGTTCGGCCGTGGGCAAGGCGGTCGAGCGCGTGATCGCCAAGGGCAAGAAGATCGCCGCCCATGTGCTTGAAGCGGCCGAAGCCGACATCGAGTTCGACGGAAAGGATTTCCGCGTCGCGGGCACCGACAAGGCGAAAAGCTTCGTCGATATCGTGAAGACGAGCTTCAACACGAAAAGCCTGCCCGCCGATATGAGCATCGGCATCGACGAAACCGGCAGCTTCACGCCGCCGGGCGCCACCTATCCCAATGGCTGCCATATCGCCGAAGTCGAGATCGATCCGAACACCGGCGAAGTGAAGGTGCTCGACTACACGGTCGTCGACGATTTCGGCAACGTCATGAATCCAATGATGGTCGAAGGCCAGGTCCATGGCGGCGTGGCGCAAGGCCTGGGACAGGCGCTGCTGGAGAACTGTGTCTACGATCCCGAGACCGGGCAGCTGCTGACCGGGTCCTTCATGGATTACGCGATGCCGCGCGCCTACGATCTGCCGCCGATCCGCTTCGCCTATAACGAAGTGCCGTGCCGCAACAATCCGCTGGGCGTAAAGGGGGCGGGCGAAGCCGGTGCTATCGGCGCGCCCCCCTCGATCATTGCGGCGGTCGTCGATGCGCTGTCCGAATACGGCGTCAAGCATATCGATATGCCCGCGACGCCGGAAAAGGTGTGGCGCCTGATCCAGGCGGGTTCGGTCAGGGCCGCGGCGGAGTGAGCCTCGACTTCACGCGGCTACGGCCGGCCCTGATCGCGCTGGCGCGCGATGCGGCTGCGGAGATCCTGCGTATCTACGCGCGAGATTTCGACGTGCGCGCGAAGGCGGATCGCACGCCGGTGACGGAAGCCGACGAGCGCGCCGAGGCGATAATCCTCACAGGGCTTTCGCAGCTCGCGCCTGGTATTGCCGCGGTCGCGGAGGAAGCCGTCGCGCGCGGCGACGTCGCGTGGCCCGAAGCGAGGCCACGCGAATTCTTCCTCGTCGATCCGCTCGACGGGACACGCGAATTCGTCGACCGCAGCGATAATTTCGCGGTCAATATCGGCCTTGTCGTCGACGGACGGCCGGCACTCGGCGTCGTGCTGCATCCCGTCTCGGGCGTGGCGTGGTCGGGCGGGACGGGCTTGGGCGCGTTCCGCACCGAAAAGGACGGTGCCGAAAGGTCCATCCGCGCGCGCGCCAAGCCCGCCGATGGTTTGGTCGTCGTCACCTCCAAAAGCCATAGCTCGGGCGCCGAGAGTGCTTTTTGCGACGGCATGACGGTCAAGGAGCATCGCAAAGTCGGCTCGGCCGCGAAGTTCGGCCTCGTCGCGGAAGGAACCGCCGATCTCTATCCCCGCCTCGGGCCCACCTCGGAATGGGACACGGGTGCAGGCGAAGCCTTGCTGGTCGCGGCTGGCGGTCATGTCGAAAAACTCGACGGCACGCCCCTCGTCTACGGTAAGGAAGGCTTCCGCAATCCCGATTTCGTCGCGCGCGGGGCGTGGTAAAGTCCGGCCCATAGACCGGAGGGACACATGGCCCGCGTGCGCGATTTGACACCCGACGATCTGCCGCCCGATCTGGCCGCGATCTTCCGCAAATACGCCTCCGAGTACGGGCCTTTCGCCAACCAAGCGTCGATCGTCGCGCATGTGCCCGCGGCGCTCCGCCATATCATGCCGATGCTGATGGAGTTGCGCGCGGCCAGGACGCTGCCGCGCCGCTATCTGGAAATCGCGATCGTCGTGGTGTCCAAGCTCAACGCCTGCCATTACTGCGTCGGCCATCATGTGCCCATGCTGAAGGTAGAAGGCGTGCCCGAAGAAGCCGTCGCGCAGATCCCCGACAAGATCGATCATCCGGCGTTGGACCAAGTGGATCGTCTCGTCGTCGCCTACTCGGTCGCCGTGACCAACGACCCGCATCGTATCGGCGACAAGATGCATGCCGAACTGCGCAAGCATTTCACCGAAGCGCAGGTGGTCGAGCTCACCTTGCGCATCGCGCTGACGACGTTCTTCAACAAATTCTCGGAAGCGTTGGGCATCGAGGAAGAAGGCGCCGCGGCCCACGCCGCACAGTAACGTCTAGCGGCCCAATGCCGACAGCACATCGTCGCCCGCCGCCGCGAGTTCGCGTGCGGCCGTCGAACCCGGCTCGAACTCCGTGACGCCCAGCCCCGCGCCCAAGCTTGACGCATAGGCGGTGCGGTTGCCCAGCGCCACGCGGCACACGCCGGCGTCGAGCGCATTGAGCTTTTCGACCATATCGCTGGCCAGGGTCGAGCGTGGCGGCATGCGGTTGATGACGAGCATCGACGGACGGCGTTCTTCGCGCGCCAAGGCGAGCGTCGGGCCGGTCGCCCACAGATCCATCGGCGAGGGCTGGACGGGCACAAGCACCAGATGCGCGTGGCGGATCGCCGTCCGAGAATCTGTCATTGCATGCGGCGCCGAATCGACGATCACGATGTCGTGTTCGCGCGACATGCGGTCGAGCTCGGTCGGCAGCCGCCACCCGGAGAGCCGGGCGAATCCGAAACCGAGCCCCTGCCCGTCGCGCGCGTTGAAGCGCAATTCCGTCCAGCGGGTGAACGAACCTTGCGGGTCGATATCGGCGGCAGCGGTGCGCAAACCCCGCCCCGCGAAATAGGCGGCAAGATGCGCTGCGAGCGTGGTTTTGCCCGCCCCTCCCTTTTGCTGCGCGACGACGACGATCCGACCGGCCATGAGCCGAACATAGCGCGAGGGCCCCTCGCATGCTAGCAACCGCCCCCATGCGGCCCCGGAAGATCACCAAAGCGAGTCTGGCGCGTGCGGCGAAAGCCTTGCGCGAGGGCCGTCTCGTCGCCTTCGCGACCGAGACGGTCTACGGTCTGGGGGCGCGTGCCGACGATCCGCGCGCGATCGCGAGAATCTACGCCGCCAAGCGCCGTCCGCGCTTCAATCCGCTGATCGCGCATGTGCACGATCTCGCTGCCGCCAAGCGTATCGCATCGTTCGACGCGCGGGCCGAACTCCTCGCGCGCGCATTCTGGCCCGGCCCATTGACGCTGGTTCTGCCGTTGCGCGCGGCGGCGCATATATGCAGCGCGGCGCGCGCGGGCTTGCCCAGTATCGCGATCCGCGTACCGGCCCCCAAGGCCGCGCGCGCGCTGTTGCGCTTGGCGGGCGCGCCGATCGCCGCACCGAGCGCCAACCCATCCGGCCGCTTGTCGCCGACCCGCGCGATCGACGTCGCGCGAAGCTTGGCGCATATCAAAGGCGACGTACTCGACGGCGGCCCCTGCGCGGTCGGCGTGGAATCGACGATCGTCGATCTGACCGGCGAACGGGCGCGCCTACTGCGCCCCGGCGGCATCGCGGCCGAGGCCATCGCCGCGTTGATCGGCGATCTGGCCGCCCCCGGCGGCGGAACGGTCAAAGCACCGGGCATGCTCGCGAGCCACTACGCCCCGCGCGCGACGCTGCGCTTGGACGCCGGCGGGCCGGAAGCGGGCGAGCTCTATCTGGGTTTCGGCGGCATGCCGCAGGGTGCCGTCGGCATCGATCTTTCCCCGCGCGGCGATCTCGCCGAAGCCGCGCGCAATCTGTTCGTCGCGCTACGCGTTTTGGACGCGCGCGGGAGCGCCCGCATCGCCGTCGCCGCCATCCCGGAAAAGGGCCTGGGCCGCGCCATCAACGATCGCCTGCGCCGCGCGGCGGCCCCCCGGCCCTAGAAGAGCAGGGTCATATAGACGCCGCCGCCGAAACTCGCGATCACCGCACGATCGCAGGGCGCGGGCTTGAAACCGTAGCGCGGCCACATCGTTTCCGTGCCCATAACCGCGATCAGCGACAACCCGGCGAAAGATTTCGCGCGCGCGACGTCCGCCAAGCGGTCGATCGCCAACGGCACCAAGCCATGACCGCGCGCGGCTTCTGACAAGGCGATATCGTGCAGATGGATGAAACTCGGGCTCGCGGGCGCGTAGCGCACCTGATCGAGACGCGGCGGTTTGCCCGCATCGGCGGGCAGCGCCAGGCAATACCCGGCGCCCCGCCCGCCTTTTTCGGCCACCATACAGGCGTCCGGGCAGGCCCGAAACTTCGCCGCGAAGGCCGCGAAGCTTTCGACATGGTCGGGATAGATCGAATTGCCGAGACGATCGACGAAGCCCAGATCGGCTTCGCGCATCGGACGCCAAGCGGGAATGGCAGGGTTCATCGTTTTGTGGCTGGCCTCCCTTCCGATTCCCTTTATACCACGCCGCAAATGAACGTGACCGTTCCCCTTTCCGTCTGGCGCCTGGGCGCTTCCGGCGTCGCCGCCGTCATCGGCTTTTCGCTGCTGATTCCCTACACGGCGATCAGACTGGAGGCGCTCGGCCATTCGGCGGCGGCGATCGGCATATTCTCGGCGATCCCGTGGCTGGCCGTCCTGGCGCTGGCCCCGTTCATCGCCCGGCTCGCCCAGATCATCGGCGGCAGCACCATGTACGTCCAGGCCGCTTTGATCTCTGCGCCCTTCCCGCTCGTCTTCGCGCTGACCGAAAACTATCTCGTCTGGTGCGCGATCAATTTCCTGATCGGCGTGGCGGCCGCTTTGCGCTGGATCGTTTCCGAGGCATGGGTCGTCGATCTCGTTCCCGCCGACCGGCGCGGCAGAGCGGTCGGACTCTACGAAACCTCGCTCGGGTTTTCGTTCATGTGCGGGCCGCTGCTGCTCACGCCCTTCGCGCCCGACAGCCCGATACCGGCCTTCATCGCCATCGGACTCTGGACGCTCTCCTGGCTGCTCGCCTCGGGCCTGCCCCCGACGCCTGCGCGCGAGGGCGACGAACGGCCGCGCGAAAGCAGCTTCGCGCTCGTCTTGCGCGCCGTGCCCGCTGCGATCGTCGCGGCCATCGTCGGCGGCGCGTTCGAGACCGGCCTGACCGGCATCGGCGCCTATTGGGGCCTGTCGATCGGATTGAGCGCCGCCGAGGCCGCCTTGCTCGCCGCCGCGCTGGGGGCGGGCTCGTTCATGGCGCAGTATCCTGCGGGATGGCTCGCCGACAAGATCTCGGTCGATCGCACGGTACGCGGCGCGCTCGTGTGCCTCATCGCCACGTCTTGCGCCGCCCCCTTCATCGCCACAGGACCGAGCGGCGCAATGGTCACCGCGTTCTTGTGGGGCGGGGCCGGCGGCATGCTCTATACGCTGGCGATGATCCGCGTCGGCCACGGCTTCTCGGGCACGGCTTTGCTGCGGGCGACGGCTTCGGTCGTTTCGGGCTACACGATCGGCTGCACGGCGGGCCCCACGCTGATCGGCCTCGCGATGGAGGCAAGCCCGCGCTTGGGTCTGCCGGTGACGCTCGCACTCCTCGCGAGTCTCGCCATCGCCGCGCACATCGCCAGCACGCGCGCGAAACGCTAGGGCGCGTTCGTATCGCCCCTGCCAAGCGCGCGCTGCATCAGGACCGAGTCCACCCAACGGCCGAACTTCCAGCCGACCGACGGCAAGAGGCCGACGCGCTCGAATCCGAACGCTTCGTGCAGGCCGATCGAGGAATGATTGGCGCTATCGCCGATCACCGCGATCAATTGGCGAGCCCCGGTCGCCTCGCAGGCCGGAATCAGCGCGCCCAGCAACGCGCGGCCGACACCTTGGCGGATCGCGTCGGGCGCCACGTAGACCGAATCCTCCAGCGTAAAGCGATATGCCGCGCGCGTGCGATAGTGCGTCGCATAGCAATAGCCGCAGAGCCGACCTTCGGATTCCGCCGCGAGAAAGGGAAAGCCTCTGGTCACGACGTCGAGGCGCCGTTTGGCGAGTTCGGCCTCGCTCGGCGGTTCGTCCTCGAAACTCGCCAGACCGTGGCGCACATGGTGGGCGTAGATCTCGGCGATCGCGGGAATGTCGCTGTCGCGCGACGGGCGGACGATAAGGGTCACGAGCCTGCAAATCCGTCGGAAAGGTGGGCCGCCGCACCCCCCGGAGCGGCGGCCCTTTCCGCGGGCGGACGACCGAAACCGTCACGGTCCCGCGAAAGCCTGAAGTCGTTCTGTCCGGTGGTCCCCGCCTCAAAAAAGGGGCTCCCCGGAAACCGGCGCCGCCGCCTTCGCGACTGCGGCACGGACTATAAGCCCCGGCTCGCGCCAAGACCAAGGCGAAATCGTATGCGTTGCCGGTATCGCGCTTGGCGCTATGATCGCCGCGCCATGGAAGACGCACTAAATCGCCTTCGTAGTCTCGTCGGCCCAAAAGGCTGGCTCGACTCGCCCGCCACCCTCGCCCCTTACGAGAAGGAGGAGCGCGGACTTTTTCACGGCAAGGCCCGCGCGGTTTTGCGCCCCGCCAATACCAGCGAGGTCGCCGAAGCGCTGAAAATCTGTAACGCCGCGAACATCGCGATCGTGCCGCAAAGCGGAAATACCGGCTTGGTCGGCGGCGGCGTACCCGACAATAGCGGCACGCAGATCGTTTTGTCGCTCGATCGCCTGGACAGGATCCGCGCCTTCGATCCGGTCAACGATACGATGACGGTCGAAGCCGGCGTCATCCTCGCCGACATCCAGAAGCGCGCCGCGGAGTCCGGCCGGCTGTTCCCGCTTTCGCTGGCGGCCGAAGGCTCGTGCCGGATCGGCGGCAATCTCTCGACCAACGCGGGCGGCATCAACGTGCTGCGCTACGGCATGGCGCGCGATCTGGTGCTCGGCCTCGAAGTCGTGCTCGCCGACGGGCGCGTGCTCGATGCGATGACGGGCTTGCGCAAGGACAATACCGGTTACGACCTCAAGCAGATCTTCCTCGGCGCCGAAGGCACGCTCGGCGTCATCACCGCCGCAGTGTTGAAGCTCTTCCCCGCTTTGCGCGAGGTCGAGACATGCTTCGTCGCCCTGCCCGATCCCCAAGCCGGGATCGATTTGCTCGGTCGCGCGAAGGCGGAGAGCGGCGGCAACGTCCAGGCTTTCGAGCTGACCCAGCGCCGCCTGATCGACTTCGTTCTCGCGCATATTCCGGGCACGGTCGACCCGCTGGCGGAAAAGCACCCCTGGTACGCGCTGATCGAATTCGCCGCCGGCGATCTCGGCGGCGCGCTCAAGGGTATGGTCGAACGCCTGCTCGAGCGCGCGATGGAGGACGGCTTGATCCTCGACGCCGCGATCGCCTCGTCCGAGCAGCAGCGCAAGGCGTTGTGGAAACTGCGCGAGAGCATGACCGAGGCCCAGAAGCCCGAGGGCGCCTCGATCAAGCACGATATCTCCGTTCCCGTCTCGGCGGTGCCGGATTTCCTGGCGCGCGGCACGGCAGCGGTCGAGGCGTTCGTCCCGGGCGTGCGGGTCTGCGCTTTCGGCCATGCGGGCGACGGCAACATCCACTTCAACGTCAGCCGGCCGCTCGACTGGGCCGACGACAGATTCCAAGCCGTACGGCACGAGATGAACGCGCGCGTCCACGCGATCGTCGCCGAGTATCGCGGCTCGATCTCGGCCGAGCACGGCATCGGAATCCTCAAACGCGACGAGTTGCCGCTTTACAAGGACGCCACGGCGCTCGAATTGATGCGCACGTTGAAAGCCGCGTTCGACCCCAACAACATCCTCAATCCCGGCAAGCTGCTGCCCTGACGCCCGCAAGAGGTGCGCGATGGACTATACGGCTCCGATCGACGAGATGCTGTTCGTGCTCGAAACGCTGGGCGCGCGCAAGGCGCTCGCCGGCGTGCCGGGCGGCGAGCATCTGGACGGCGAAACGGCGCAAGCCGTGCTCGACGCCGCCGGCGCTTTCGCGGCAGGCGAATTGGCGCCGCTGAACCGTGCGGGCGACAAGGCGGGGGCCAAGCTCGAAAACGGCGTGGTGCGCACCGCGCCGGGTTTCGCCGAAGCCTATAGGCGCTTCGTCGACGGCGGCTGGAACGCCGTGCCCTTCGCCGAGGCGCATGGCGGCCAAGGCCTGCCCTGGTCGCTGGCCGTCGCGGTGCAAGAGATGTGGCAGTCGGCCAATATGTCCTTCGGCCTGTGCCCGCTGTTGACCCAAGGGGCCGTCGAATTGCTCGGTGTGCACGGCTCGGCCGAGCAGAAGCGGATTTACCTCGACAAGCTGGTCTCGGGCGTTTGGACCGGCACGATGAATTTGACCGAGCCGCAGGCGGGCTCCGATGTCGGGGCCGTCAAAACGCGCGCCGTGCCAGACCCCGCGCAGGACGGCGTCCTGGGCAAGGCCTACCGCATCCACGGCAACAAGATATTCATCACCTACGGCGAGCACGACATGGCGGACAACATCGTCCACATGGTGCTCGCGCGCACCCCGGGCGCCCCCGCCGGGCCGAAGGGAATTTCGCTTTTCCTCGTGCCGAAATTCCTGCCCGCGGGCGCAGACGGCGCGGGGCTCGGCAAGCGCAACGATCTGCGCTGCGTATCGCTCGAACACAAATTGGGGATCGCCGCCTCGCCCACTTGCGTCATGGCCTACGGCGACAGCGAAGGCGCGATCGGCTGGCTGATCGGAACGGAAAATCGCGGCCTCGAATGCATGTTCACGATGATGAACAACGCGCGCCTGGCCGTCGGCCTTCAGGGCGTCGCGCTCGCGGAGCGGGCGTATCAGCAGGCCGCCGCCTACGCCAAAACGCGCGTACAAAGCCGCGCGCTTTCGGACAAGGCGCCGGGGCCCGTCGCGATCGTCGAGCATCCGGACGTGCGGCGCATGCTGCTCGACATGAAGGCGCGGCTCGACGCGGCGCGCGCGCTGGCCTACGCCGCGCATCTGTCGCTCGATTTGGCCGCGAAATCGCCCGACGCGGCGGTCCGCGCGCATCACCAAGCGCGCGTCGATCTCCTGACGCCGGTCGTCAAAGCCTGGTCGACCGATATCGGCGTGACGGTCGCTTCGCTCGGCGTGCAGATCCACGGCGGCATGGGCTTCATCGAGGAGACGGGCGCCGCGCAGCACTATCGCGATGCCCGCATCACGCCGATCTACGAAGGCACGAACGGCATCCAGGCCAACGATCTCGTCTTTCGTAAGATCGGCCGCGACGGCGGGGCCGCGTTGAGAACCTTCCTCGACGAGATCGCCGCGATCGAGACCGGCCTCGCCGGCGCTTCGCAGCCCGATTTGGCCCGCTTGCGCGAGACTTTGACGCCCGCGCGCGACGCGGTTGCCGCCGCCGGCGAATTTCTCGCCAGTATCGCGAAATCGACCCCGGATACGGCCGCCGCCGGCGCCGTGCCGTTCCTCGACATGCTGGGCACGCTGGCGGGCGGCGCGTTGCTCGCCAAGGGCGCCGCGTTGGCAGCAGCGCGGCCCGCCGATCCGCCGTCGCGCAGGCGCCTGCTCGTCGCACGGCACTTCGCCGACCATCTTTTGTCCAAGGTGCCGGGTGCGCTGCATGCCGTGCGCGACGGTGCTTCGGCCGTACTGGCGGCCCAAGCGGGCGATTTTTAGCCACAGCGCGCGAGGAATCTTCGGAAAGGGTTCAAAATTTTCTTGAACCCCGGGGAATTTGCGTTCAAAAACCGTGTCATAAGCACGGGGTGGCCGGCGTTAGAGTCGTCCGCCCCGTTTTTTCAATCGTGTCCCCGTCCGATGGGGATGGTTTGGAGGTGTGGGCAAGGAATGGCAAAGAACTCCGTACTGCGCAATTTGAAGGTCGTCACCGGTGATGCCCGTGACGCCTCCCCCAAATCCCTCAAGGCGCAGTCGGCCGATCAGTCGGTCCTGTCCACACATGCTCCCGTCGAAACGGTCGCCAAGGATCACTTCATCGAGCGCAACGGCGTGAAGTACGCCGGCACCCACCTCCTCATCGAGCTGTGGGGCGCGAAGAATCTCGGCGACAGCGCGCTTACCGAAGCGGCGCTGCGCGAAGGTGCCGTCACCGCCGGCGCGACGATCCTGCATTGCCACCTGCACCATTTCGGGCCGAATGCCGGCCTGTCGGGCGTGCTGGTGCTGGCGGAGAGCCATATCTCGATCCACACCTGGCCGGAGCGCGAATACGCCGCCATCGACGTTTTCATGTGCGGCGTCTGCGATCCCTATCAGGCGATTCCGGCGATCAAGCGCGCCTTCGAGCCGACGTCGATCCAGGTCGTCGAAAGCCGCCGCGGCATCATGGCCTGACCGGCGTCCCGACCAAATGTTTGGAAGGGGCGGTCCCTCGCGGCCGCCCTTTTCGTTTCCGGAGTAGTGCCATGACCGACAAGAAGCCCTGGTTCAAGGAAACGCTCTACCCGTCCGTGGCGCAGACCTACGCGATGGATCGCGTGCTGTTCCGCGAGCGCTCGCCACACCAAGACTTGGTGATTTTCGAGAATGCGGTCTACGGGCGCGTGCTGGCGCTCGACGGCGCCATCCAGGTCACGACGCGCGACGAATTCGTCTATCACGAGATGATGACCCATGTGCCGATTCTGGCGCACGGCAAGGCCAAGCGCGTGCTGATCATCGGCGGCGGCGATGGCGGCATATTACGCGAAACGCTGCGCCACGAACCGGTCGAGCACGTGACGATGGTCGAGATCGACCGCGCCGTGGTCGATATGTGCCTCAAATGGATGCCGTCGATCGCGGGCAAATCCTTCGCCGACAAGCGCGTCGATCTGGTCATCGCCGACGGCGCCAAATTCGTCGAGGAAACCACGGCGAAATTCGACGTGGTGATCGTCGATTCGACCGATCCCGTCGGCCCCGGCGAAGTCCTGTTCACGGAACGCTTCTACAAAGCCTGCGCCAAGTTGTTGACCAAAGGCGGCATTCTGGTCAACCAGAACGGCGTGCCCTTCCTGCAAGGCGACGAGATCACGATGACCTATCGGCGCCGGCGCAAGGCGTTCAAGGTTGCGTCGTTCTATGTCGCGGCGATCCCGTCCTATTACGGCGGGTTCATGGCGCTGGGCTGGGCGACGGACGATGCGAAGGCGTCGAAACTGCCGGTGGCGACGATCGCCAGGCGCTTCGCCAAGGCGGGGATCAAGACAAAATACTATACGCCCGAAATCCACGCGGGCTGCTTCGCCCTGCCCGCTTTCGCGGCGGCCTACATCCGATAGCTAGCGGCGCATGATCGCGCCGGCGATGTCGGCGCCGTCGCTCTTGGCCAGTGACAGGTCGACGTCGAGCAGGATCGCGTCGCGCAGAATCGAGCGCGTGAAGTTCGCGTCCAGGACGTTGGCGCGATGAAGATTGGCGCCGGCGAAATCGGCGTCCTGGAAATTCGCGTCGGCAAGATTGGCTGGCCACAAGCGGCCCGACGGCTGGCCGTTGGGCATCGGCATGTTGACCGGGGCGAGCGAGGCCTTTGTGAACGTCGCCCCTTGCGCGTCGCAATGGCTGAGATTGGCGCCGTTGAAGTTCGCCTCGGCGCAATTGGCGCCTTTGAGATCGGCGCCGGACAGGTCGCTCATGATCATCTGGCAGCGCACGAGCTTGGTGCCGGCGAGTTTCGCGCCCGTCAGCGTGGCGCCGGAGAGGTTGGCGTTGGAGAAATCGAGGCCCGAGAGATCGGCCTTGGTGAAATCGGCGCGGCGGCCCAATCGGCCTTCCGATTTTATCCACAGGGCGTGGTCGCGCAGCTGCGCTTGTACGGCATCGGATAGCTGCTCGGCCTCGATCGCCATATTGGCGCCTTGCGTGTTTGCGCGCGACAGATCCACGCCCGCGAGAATGGCGCCGATCAGATTTGCATCGCGCAAATCGGCGCCGTCCATGATCGCGCCGGACAGATCCACGCCCTTGAGATTGGCGCCGGCGAGATTGGCGCCCATGACGTTGGCGCCCTTCAGGATGGCCCCTTCCATATTGGCGCGCGGCATCGACGCGAGTTCGAGATTGCAGCCCGCGAGCTTCGCGCCGGTGCAATCCGCCTCCGTCAAATTGGCCTTCGAAAGATCGGCCCCTTGCGCGTTGGCTTTCGCCAAAATCGCCTGTTCGAGGTCGGATCCTTGCAAATCTGCGGAAACCAGCGCGATACCGTCGCCGCGGCGCGACTGCATCAGCGTGCCGCCGCGCAAATCGGCGCCGCGCAAATTCGCCCCGCGCAAACGGCAGCCGCGCAGATAGGCGCCGCGCAGATCCGCCTTGGAAAGGTTGGATAGGCTCAAATCGGCCCGATCGAAATTGGCCGCGAACAGATCCGCCTCGGACAGATCGGCCCCCGCCAGCACCGCGCGCGAAAGATTGGCGCCCGGAAGCTTCGCCTGGCGCAGATTGGCGCGCGTCAGCGACACGCCGTGCAAATCGGCGAGCGTCAGGTTGGCGCGCACGCCACCCGGCTTTCGGTTCAGGAATTTCTCGTGGTCCGAGAGAATCTTTACGATTTCCTGCGGACTAAGCGGACCCGGCATGTATTGGTCTTAAGCGGAAACCTGGACGATTCAAAGACCCTAATTCACCCTCGGCGGGGCGGCAAGCGTCCACGACCCAGGCCCCGGCCCTTGCGGATCGCCGACAAACCGAATTTATCGCGAACGGCGTCGATCGCTTTTTCGACCTTCGCCGACCGAGGGTCGTCCGGGCCTTTTGCGGGCGCGGTCCCGAATAGGTCGCTCTGGGGCGCCGGCTGTGCCCCCGGCTCGGCCAAATCGCTCGCCCCAACCCCAATCAGGCGATAGCGCCGCCGCCGGTCACGGGCGACTTCCTTGCGCAACATCTCGTCCGCCGCGCGAAACAGCGTGTCGGCCAGCTGCGTTCCGGCGGCCAAGGTCGTGCGCCGGGTCAGAATCTGGAAATTCGAGGTTTTGAGCTTCAACTGCACGGTCCGACCCGCCAGATGATGTTTTTTCAGCCGATAGGCGACTTCCTCGGCCAGGGGCCAAAGCTCGCCCGAGAGTTCCTCCGCATCGCCCAGATCCCGGGCGAAGGTCGTCTCGGCCGAAATGGACTTGGCCTCGCGCTCGGGCACGACTGCGCGATCGTCGCGCCCTTCAGCCATGGCGGAAAGCCAGTTCCCCGTATCGGCATAGCGCGCCGCTAGCTCGCGCCCGCCGGCACGCTGCAGATCGGCGACCGAGACGAAACCGTCCTCGGCCAGCCGCGCGCCCAGCTTCGGCCCGACGCCGGGCAATACCCGGATGGAACGCGTCGCAAGGAACGCACGCGCCTCGGCCCGGCCGATCACGCCAAAGCCGCGCGGTTTTTCGAGTTCGGAGGCGAGTTTGGCGATCAGCTTGTTCGGCGCCAGACCAACCGACACGGTGATGCCGATTTCGACCTCGATCCGTCTGGCGATGCGCGCGAGCGTGGCAGCCGGCGTCGCATGATGCAGTTTCTCGGTGCCCGAAAGATCGAGAAACGCCTCGTCCAGCGACAGGCTTTCGACCAGCGGCGTGGCCTCCTCGAAAATCGCCTTCACCTGGCGCGACACGCCCGCGTATTTCGCCATGTCGGGGCGCAGGACCACCGCCTGCGGGCATAATTCGCGCGCTTTGAACATCGGCATCGCCGAACGAACGCCGAATTTGCGCGCGTTGTAGCATGCGGTGGATACCACGCCGCGCTGGCCGCCCCCGATGATCAGCGCCTTGTCACGCAAGCTCGGGTCGTCGCGCTTCTCGACCGACGCGTAGAACGCGTCGCAATCGATATGCGCAAGACTCAACTGATCGAGCTCCGGATGGCGGACGATACGCGGCGAGCCGCAGGCCGCACAGCGCAACGCGGCCGCATCCTCGATCCGTGTAAAGCAATCCCGGCACAACCCTGGAATCATAAACCCATCATAACCGCCCTTCGCGGCAACGCGGGAGGCCGCTATGGTGTCGACAAACCGCAATAGGACCCGTCATGCCGCCACAAAAACTCACCCCCAGGATCGTCACCGTCGGCTGCGCCCAGATGGGCCCGATCGCCCGCGTCGAAACGCGCGCCCAATGCGTCGAACGCCTGATCCTCCTGCTGCGCGAGGCGCATCGCAAAGGCTGTACGCTGGCCGTGTTCCCTGAACTTGCGCTGACGACGTTCTTCCCGCGCTGGTTCATGCCCGATTGGCGCGAGGTCGATACGTTCTTCGAAACCGAGATGCCCAACGCGGCCGTCGCGCCGCTTTTCGCGGAAGCCAAGCGCCTGAAGATCGGCTTCTATCTCGGCTACGCCGAGAAAACACCTGAAGGCCGGCGCTTCAACGCTGCGATCCTGGTCGACCGCGAAGGGGCGATCGTCGGCAAATACCGGAAGATTCATCTGCCCGGCCATGCGGAGAACGAGCCCGAGCGGCCGTTCCAGCATCTGGAAAAGCGCTATTTCGAGCCGGGCGATATCGGATTTCCGGTGTGGCGCACGATGGGCGGGATCGTCGGCATGGCGATCTGCAACGACCGCCGTTGGCCCGAAACCTATCGCGTGATGGGCCTCAAAGGCATGGAGCTGATGCTGCTGGGCTATAACACCCCCGCGATCAACGGCTGGGCGATGGTCCATTCGGAACCCGAACCCGAGCATCTGCGCCAGTTCCACAATCATCTGGTGATGCAGGCAGGCGCCTATCAGAACTCGACCTGGGTCGTCGCCGCGGCGAAGGCGGGCATCGAAGAAGGCTGTTCGCTGATCGGCGGTTCCTGCATCGTGGCGCCGACGGGTGAAATCGTGGCGCTCGCGCGCTCCGTCGCCGACGAATTGATCGTTGCCGATTGCGATCTCAGCCTTTGCGCCTACGGCAAGGAAACGGTATTCGCCTTCGCCAAGCATCGCCGGATCGAGCATTATGGTCTGATCGCTTCTCAGACCGGCGTGGTCGAACCGCCGCAATGAAGGATTACGATTTCGCCGCGACGCCGCCTGCGACGCGCTACAAGCTGCTGATCGCGACCGTCGTGCCGCGGCCGATCGCGCTCGTGACAACGATCGACGGGCGAGGCCGCGTCAATGCTGCGCCGTTTTCCTTCTTCAACGTGCTGAGCCACGACCCGGCCATAATCGCCTTGGGCGTCGAACGGCGCGCCGACGGACGGCCGAAAGACACGGTCGCGAATATCGACGCGAACGGCGAATGCGTCGTCAACCTGGTGGACGAGGCGATGGCGCCGGCGATGGTCGTTTGCGGCGCCGATGTCGAGCCCGGTATCGACGAGTTGGCGCTTGCCGGGCTTCATGCCGCGCCGTCGCTGCGCGTGCGGCCGCCGCGCGTCGCCGAGGCGCCCGTCGCCCTCGAATGCCGGTTGCTGCGCGATGTGCGCCTTGGCGAGGGAAACGCGCGCGCAATCCTGCTGGCCGAGGTCGTTGCGCTGCGCGTGCGCGAAGATCTAGTCGGCGCCAACGACCGCATCGATGTCGCGCGGACAGGGATCGTTGGGCGCTTGGCGGGCGCCGACTATGTCAGGCTTTCCGACGTGTTCTCGATTCCGCGGATCGCGCCCGAAGACGCGCTCAAACGCCGTTCACCAGCCTAGGCGAACGCGCGCGAGCGCCATGCCGGCCGCCGCTTGCGTCGGCTCGACGACCGGCACGCCGATTTCGGCTTGCAGCCGGTCGCGATAGCGCGCCATGCCCGCACAGCCCATGACGATCGTGTCGGCACGGTCCTTGTCGCGCAGTTCCCTGCCGACCTCGACCATGCGCGCGAGAGTGCGGGAATCGTCGGAAAGCTCCGCGACCGTCAGGCCGATCGGCCGGTCGCCCGCGAAACGCGCCTCGAGCCCGCGCATCCCGACATAGCGCAGATGGCGCGGCACCGATCGCGGCAGGATCGCGATGATTCCGAAGCGCTCGCCCAAGGTCAGCGCGGTCAGCAAACCGCATTCGGCGATACCCAGCACCGGCTTCTTGGTCGCTTCGCGCGCGGCATAGAGGCCGGGATCGGAGAAGCAAGCGATCACGAAAGCGTCGCAATCGTTGTCGCGCGCGGCGACCATCCGGGATAGCGGCAGAACGACGCTTTCGACATGCGCTTGGGTTTCGACGCCGGGCGGTCCTTCCTTCAGCGTTACGCATTCTATCTCCGGCCCGCCGGCCATGCGCAGCGGCGCGACAGCCGCGTCGATTCCGCGTGTGACGTTTTCGTTGGAATTCGGATTGACGACCAGAACGCGTTGAGCCATGGGACCTACCGCCGCGCAATGTTGCGATGCTCCAGCCGCGACAGCAAGCGCACCAGCGGCCAGAACAGCGCCAGATATAGCATGGCGGCGACGACGATGGGTGTGGGATTGTAAACCAGTGACTGCGCCAACCGTGCTGTATGCAACAGCTCGCCCAGCGCCACGACCGATGCGATCGAGGTGAGTTTGGCGACCTCCAGCGTGTTACCGATCAGGTCGGGCAGCACGTTGCGCGCGGCTTGCGGCAAGATCACGGCGATCATCGTCTGGCGCGGCGTGAGACCGGTCGAGCGCGCGGCTTCCCACTGGCCTTTGGGCACGGATTCGACGCCCGCACGGAAAATCTCGCCGTAGTAACTCGACGCGTTCAGCAGAAATCCGATCCCGACCGCCGCGACGGCGGGAAGATCGACGCCCGCGAAGGGCAGTCCGAAATAAAGAAAGATCAGCAGCACGAGCGGCGGAAAGGCGCGGAAAAAGTCGACATAGACGACGCAAGCCGCCGTCACCCAGCGATTGCCCAGACTCGCCGCCCAGGCGAGGACGAGCCCGCCCGCAAGGCCCAGCGGAATGACGCCCCCGCAGAGCAGCAGCGTCATCCCCAGTCCCTGCAGCAAGAAAGGGAAGACGCGGAGCGCGATCTCCGCGTTGAAAAAGACGTCGAGGATCGTATTCAGCGTTTCCATGCGAACCGCCGCTCGATCCAGCGCCCCAAAACGACGACCGGAAGGAAAATCGCGAGATAGCCCAGCGCCGCGAGGGTCAGCGGCGTGGGATTGCCCGCAAGGCTCATGGCCGAGGTCGCTTGCCCCAGAATCTCGGGCAGCGCCACGACCGATCCGAGCGCAGTGCCCTTCACGATCGCGATCGTCCGGTTGAGCAGCGGCGGAATGGTCATGCGCACGGCCTGGGGGATCGCGACCCAGACGAGCGCCTGGAAATGGGTCAGCCCCGTGGAGCGCGCGGCTTCCCATTGGCCTTTCGGCACGGCTTGCAGCCCGGCCCACCAAATCTCTTCAGCGAAGGACGCGAGCACGAAGCTCAAGGCCAGCCAGGTCGCCGTGAAGGCGCCCATCGGCAGATCGACGTAGGGAAACGCGTAATAGAGCACGATGATGACCACGAGGGGCGGCCATGCACGGAAGACATCGACGAAGACGACGATCGCCATTCGCGCCCAGCTCGGCGCCGACGCGCGCAGCATCGCGAGCGCCATGCCCAGCGCCAAGCCCGCGGCGATCGTCGCAAGCCCCAGTTCGACGGTGACGAGCGCGCCGTCGAGGATCTTCGGCCCCCATTCGGCCGCGACGTCGGGATTGAGATACGCGAAGGCGAAGCGCGCCCAGCCGTCCTGCATTTCAGCTTCGCTCCGCAAGCCGGGCGACGAAATCGCGTGTGCGCGCTTCGCGCGGCGCGCCGAAAACGGCCGCCGGCGTTCCCTGTTCGACGATCCGCCCGCCGTCCATGAACACGACGCGGTCGGCCGCATCGCGCGCGAAAGCGAGTTCGTGGCTGACGACGACCATCGTCATCCCGCCCGTCTTTAGCTCGCGCATCACGGCCAGCACCGAGCCGACAAGTTCAGGATCCAGCGCCGAGGTCGGCTCGTCGAACAGCACGACTTTGGGCTCGAGCGCGAGCGCTCGGGCGATCGCCACGCGCTGCTGCTGGCCGCCCGACAGCTGGGCCGGATAGGACCCCGCCTTCTCAGCGAGGCCGACGCGCGCGAGCGCGGCGCGTGCCTTCGCTTCGGCCGCGTCCTTCGCCAAGCCTTGCACCTTGCGCAGCGCCAACGCGACGTTCCCGAGCGCCGTCATGTGCGGATAGAGATTGAACGCCTGGAAGACCATGCCGATCTTCTGGCGCACGCGGTTGAGATCGCACCCGGGAGCGAGGATGTTTTCGCCGTCGACGATCACCGCGCCGTCATCGGGCTCCTCCAGCCGGTTGCAGCAACGCAGTAAAGTGCTTTTTCCCGAGCCCGACGGACCGATCACGAACACGAGCTCTCCGGGCGCCACGGCGAGATCGACGCCCTTCAGGACGCCGACCCCGCCATAGCTTTTGTGCAATCCCGCGAGTTCGAGGACAGGACGGGCTTGCGCGCCCATCACCGGCAGACCGGCGTCACCGGGCTATCGTCGTAACCGGGCATACCCGGCACGCCATGGCCGGCCGAAGGCTGCGCGGTCACGGAGTCGGCGGCCGGCTTGTAGCCGAACCATTTTTCATGCAGGCGCGCGAAGGTGCCGTCGATCTTCATGCACTTGACGACCATCGAAACGCGGTCGCGGCCCTCCTTGTCGTCGGGACGGAACGGGATCGCCCAGACGAGACCGGTGCGGATCGTGTGTCCGAGCACGAGCTGGCGATTCTGTTTCGCCGCCCACGCGACCACCGTGTTGCCGGCGAGATTGGCGTCCGCCCGGCCCGCGAGTACCGCCTGCACCGCCTCGGGGTTCGTGCCGTAGACGTCGAAGGTGAAGCCCAGGCGAGGCGCGTTCTCGTTCGCCCAGGTTTCGTAGGCCGAGCCTTTGTTGACGGCGAGCTTCTTCCCGCGCAGATCGTCGAGCGACTTGACCTCGGCGCCGCCGCGCCGGGTGGCGAATTGGAAGTCGGTCGCGAGATAACCTTCGGTGAACAGCAACGTGCGCGCGCGCGCTTCGGTCACCGTCGTCGGCGCGGCGATGAAATCGAAGCGCTTGGCGAGCAGGCCCGGGATCAGGCCCGAAAATTCGAGCGCCTGGATGTCGATCGGCCGGCCCAGCCGTTTGGCGATCTCGTTCGCCATATCGACGTTGAACCCTTCGATCCCGCCGCCGAGCTTGGGCATCGCGTGCGGCGCGAAGGTGCCGTCGACGCCCGTGACCAAGCGTTGGGCGTGGGCCGCGCCGCCCAGCCCTGCGGTCGAGATGCCGGCGGCAAAAAGAGCGGCTAAAAAGCGCAAACGGATCATCGATTTGTCTCCCATCGGGAATGCCGCCGACGTTAGGGCGGACTTGCTGAACGCCGATCACAGCAATAGCCGTGCCGGAGCCCGAACGACAAATCGTTCCAAATGGAATTATTTCGTGCCGAACAGACGGTCGCCCGCGTCGCCCAGGCCCGGCACGATATAGCCATGATCGTTGAGGTGGGAGTCGAGCGACGCCGTGAAAATCGGCACGTCGGGATGCTGTTCCTGCATTTCCTTCACGCCCTCGGGGGCCGCGAGCAGGCAGACGAATTTGAGCGACTTGGCGCCCGCCTGCTTGATCCGCGCGACGGCCGCCGACGCCGAATGCCCCGTCGCCAGCATCGGGTCGACGATGATCGTCTCTCGCTCGGCGATATCCTCGGGCAGCTTGCAGTAATACTCGATCGCCGCGAGCGTTTCGGGGTCGCGATAGAGCCCGACGAAACCCACGCGCGCCGAGGGCAGGATTTCGAGCATACCGTCGAGAATGCCGTTGCCCGCGCGAAGGACCGAGACGAGGCAAATTTCCTTGCCCGCCAGGACGGGCGCGCGCATTTTGGTGAGCGGCGTATCGATTTCGAGCGTCGTCAGCGCGCGGTCGCGCGTAACCTCGTAGGCGAGCAGCAGCGCGATCTCGCGCGCCAAACGGCGGAAATCCCGCGTCTCGGTTTCCTTGCGGCGCATCTGGGTCAGCTTGTGCTGGATCAGCGGATGGCCGACGACGTTGAGCGTGCCCGTCATTCTTATTCCCCGTTCGCTTAGAAAACAGTTCCGTCGCTGTCGATGGCGAGCGGCGGTCCGCCGCCCGGGCGCTTTTCCGCCGCGACAACGCGGCCGGCGCTCCAGGTGCCGCCTTGCAACACTTTGGCCAGCGGAAAATCCTTGGCCGCGAGCCCCAACTGGCCGCGTACGCGTTCGGCGACAAGGTCGAGCAACTCGACCGTCAAAGCCCGCCATTCGACGACGAGCTCCGAAGTCGCATCGTGGCGGCGCTGCGCCGCCGCCGGGTCCTTCAACGCCAACACGCCGGTATCAAGGAATAAGCCGCCGTTGCGGTATTCGGGAAGACCCGTCAGCGCGTCGATCTCGACGACCTCGATGCCAAGCCATTCCATCGGCTCAAGCAGCGAATAGGCGAGCCATTGGCTGAGCTTGTGGAACGGCACGAGGCCGTCGGTCGCGGCCGGATGACGGCCGACATCGCCGACATTCACGCCGTCGATCACCACGCGCGCGGGCCACGCATCGGCGAACCCGTCGAGCAGATGATGGAGCACACGCGCGGCCGGCAACTTGCCTTCGCGCGCGTCGAACATCAGCCGATCGACGAGATTGCCGAGACGCGGGATCGGCCCGAAAACATCCGGGCGCATGGCGATGGCCGCACCCAAGCGCCGCAGCAGCGCCGCCCGGGATTCCGCCCCCGCCAAGGGATTGGTGGCGGAGACTTGGAAGCCGGCGGCGAGCTTCTCGCCCGTCAGCGCTTGCAGCGTTTCGGCAGAACCGGAGAGCGCGCCGCTCGCGAACATGTCGAAGCTTGCGACCGCCAAGCCTTCCGAGCGCGCGAACACGCCGTCTTGCGTCGTGTATTTCCAATCGGGGCCGGACCCTGCGTCGAGCAGCACGGAGGTGACGGCAAGATCCACGCCCAAGCGACTGCGTTCGAGCTTGTCGTCGACACGCGCGGCGTATCTGCCCCAGCGATCGATCCCGCCGACGTCGAAATGCCGCCAGCGCGAATGATAGGGCACTTTCAGATCGGGATAGTCCCGGCGGATCACGGCGACGGTGCGCGCGGCCGCGTCGTCGAGCTTGGCGAGATCGATGGCGAAATGCGGCGTCGCTCCAGCGCAGGCCGCATCGAACACTTCGCGCGCGCGCTCGCGGATCGTACGCGGATCGCGCAAATGGCGTACGCGGGCCGATGGCAGGCCGAGTTCTGGCATGTCCGCCATATCAGGAATCCAGATCGCGGCCCTTGGTGGATTCGAGCTTCGCGGCGTCCGGCGCAGGGCCGCCGGTGAAGTAACCGGCCGCCTTTTTCGCTTCCATCTCGACCGAAGCGTCGGCGGGGATTAGCTCGGGCGGAATCTCGACCTGCTCGACGATCTGAATGCCCGTGCGGGTGATCGCCTCGGATTTCATGTTGCTCATCGACGCGAAACGGTCGATGCGCGAAATACCGAGCCAATGCAGCACGTCGGGCATCAATTCCTGAAAGCGCATGTCCTGGACGCCCGCGACGCACTCGGTGCGTTTGAAATAGGTCGCGGCCTGATCGCCGCCTTCCTGACGCTTGCGCGCGTTGTAGACCAGGAACTTGGTGACTTCGCCCAGCGCCCGGCCTTCCTTGCGGTTATAGACGATAAAGCCGACGCCGCCTTGCTGCGCGGTTTCGATCGCGACTTCGATCCCGTGCGCGAGATAAGGCCGGCAAGTGCATATATCCGAGCCGAACACGTCCGAGCCGTTGCACTCGTCATGAACGCGCCCGCCGATCTTCGTCTTGGAATCGCCCAATCCGCGCACGTCGCCGAACAAATAAACGGTCGTGCCGCCGATGGGCGGCAGGAACACCTTCATGTCCGGCCGCGTGACGAGTTCGGGAAACATCCCGCCGGTGTATTCGAACAAACCGCGGCGCAGATCGGTTTCGGAAATGCCGAAGCGCTTGGCGATGCCCGGCAGGAACCAAACGGGCTCGATCGCCACTTTGGTGGTTCGCACCGTGCCGTCCTGCTGGACGACCTTTCCGTCGATCTTCAGCCGATCCGCCGCCAGCGCGGCACGCAGTTCGGGCATGTCGATATGGGCGCGCGTGACGGCGATGGTCGGACGGATGTCGAGCCCGCGCGCCAATTCCGCCGCGAACACCTCGCCCACCATATGGCCGTACGGATCGAGGCTGACGATCTTCTCCGGATCGCCCCATTGCGGGAACGGGCCGATCGGATCGGGCGGCGCGGTGTTGGTAAGGTCGGGCTTGTGCATCGGCGACAAGGCGCCAGCCGCGACCGCCAGGGCCCGATAGAGCATGTAACTGCCCGAGTGCGTGCCGACGACGTTACGCGCGCCGGGATCGGTCGTCGAGCCGATGACCGGCCCACGCGCTTGCGCGCCGGGCGCGCCCCATTCGATGCGCGACGGCAACGGCCCGCTTTTGGGCGGGTGCGAGGTCAGGGTGATGTGCTTGGGTCGGGCCGCCCCGACAGATGCGGGGATGGGCGGGGATTGCGTACCGGTGGCCATCGGAAACGACTCCGCTTAAAAAAGCAGTATAGAGCAATTCCCGCGGTTTTGAACAGATTTCGCGCCCGACCTACGGTTCAGGCCGCCCGTACGGCCCCTTGGACCGCCATCGTCCCGGACCTTCCGTCGACCGTGCCTTGGATCAGCTCGGCGACCGGCAGCCTGGCGGGGTCGAGTCTCTTGGCCTCGGCCGCGAGGTTGACGAATTCGACGTCGCGCGCGGCGGCGGCGGCGAGCAGCGCCTCGAACCATCCGGCGTAGCGCATGCCTTCGAGCTCGGCATGGACGGTCAGCACGTTCAAGGCGCCGGGCTTCAGCCAGCCGAGGTAACGGCCGACCAGCTCTGCTGCCGGATATTCTGGGCGACCCAGCAATTCGTCGAGCGTGGGCAGCGTCGTCGGAATCTGGATCGTGCGGAATACCTTGTCGCCCGCGCACGGAATGAAGGGTTCGGTTCCCCGCGCGTCTGAAGCGTAGTCGAGCCCCGCCTCGTCGTAGGCCTCGAGGCTCTTGGCGTCGGCCTGCCAGCCCGCCGCCCCCGCCGTGCGCGCGGGATGACCGAACACGCGCACATAGGCGTCGCGCGCCTTGGCGAATTCGTCGCGCGTGCGTTGAAGGCTCATCGTCGCGAGCCCGTCCTGCCAAAGGACGTGATCCCAGCAATGGATGCCGGTCTCGTGCCCCGACAGCGCGATGGCGCGCATCATGTTCGCGTTGCGCTTGGCGATATCGGGCCCTGGCAGCAGCACGCCGTTCATCAGCGTGCGCAGGCCATAGACCTGGACGACGCTGGTGCGGCTGACCTTGGCGAAGAAGCCGGGGCGGAATATGCGTTTGATCGCGCGACCGGTGTTGTCCGGACCCATCGAGAACAGGAACGTGCCGAGGATGCCGCGCTTCTCGAGAGCACGCGCCAAGGGGGCGATACCCTCGCGCGTGCCCCGGTCGGTATCGACGTCGATCTTGATGGCAAGGCGCGGACGCGCCGTCATTGCACCGGCGAGGACGAAAGATCGCCCGCATCCTTGGTCATCGAAAGCAGGTAGTAGTCGAGCGTCTTGCGCAACGCCGTGCGCAGATCGGTCGTCGGGCGCCAGCCGAGATACTTCTCCGCCGCCGCGACAGACGGCACGCGGATCTGGATATCCTCGTAGCCCTTGCCGTAATAAGCGCCGGGATCGACGTCGACGAGCTTCACCTTTTTCCGAACGTCGTCGAAGCCCTTGTAAAGCGCGATCTCCTCGAGCAGCGCTTCGGCGAGCTCGCGCACCGAACAATCGTTTTTCGGTTCGCCGATGTTGAAGATGCGCTGGTCGGCGCAGCCATCCTTGTTCGCGATGATGCGCACGAGGCAATCGATCGCGTCGTCGATATAGAGGAAGCAGCGGCGCTGGGCGCCGCCCGCGACCAGGCTGATGTTCTCGCCGCGCACGATGTTACCCACGAATTGGGTGAGCACGCGCGAAGAGCCTTCCTTCGCCGCCCAGATATTGTCGAGCTTCGGTCCGATCCAGTTGAACGGGCGGAACAGCGTGTAGCGCAGCTTGCCTTCGAGCCCGTAGGCGTGGATCACGCGGTCAAGCAGCTGCTTGGAGCAGGAATAGATCCAGCGCTGCTTGCCCGTGGGCCCGAGAACGAAATTCGACGTCTCCTCGTCGAACGGCGTGTCGGCCGACATGCCGTAGACTTCGGACGTTGACGGGAACACGACGCGCTTGTTCCACTTCACGCAATCGCGCACGATCGCAAGATTAGCCTCGAAATCCAATTCGAACACGCGCAGCGGCTCGCGCACATAGGTCGCGGGCGTGGCGATTGCGACCAGGGGCAGAACCACATCGCATTTCTTGACGTGGTACTGGATCCACTCGCGATTGATCGTGATGTCGCCTTCGACGTAGTTGAAGCGCGGATTGCCGAGGAACTCCTCGATCTTGTCGCGCTGCACGTCCATGCCGTAGATCGACCAATCGGTCGTCTCAAGGATACGTTTCGACAGATTCGAACCGATGAATCCGTTGACGCCGAGGATCAGGACTTTGAGGCTCACGAGGACGGCCTAAAAAAAGTGAACAAGACGGGCTTTCTAGCCCAGAGCCGCGCCCGATTCCAGCCCCAGGCCCCCGGCCTCCACTTTGGCGCAATCCGCCCAATTCCAGCGCAAAAGCCGAACCGCGCCCTGACCTGCGGCGACCACCGGCGGTTCGGCGGAAATCAACGTGCCCGGCTTGCCCTGCCCCGGCACCGCTTTGGCGCGCCAGACGAACAGGCGCTTGCCGTTCGCGTCGCTGAACGCGCCGGGATAAGGCTCGGACACCGCACGCACGAGATTGACGATATCCGCGGCGGGTTTGGTCCAATCGATCCGCCCGTCTTCGGGCTTGCGGCCGCCGAAATAGGTCGCCTGGGACTCGTCTTGCGGAATGCGCGGCGCCGTACCGGCCAACAGCGCGTCGATCTGCCGCGCCAGAACTTGGCGGGCGGCGGCCACGCATTTGACGGTCACGTCCGCGGTCGTTTCCTCGGGACCGATATCGACCGCTTCCTGATCGACGATATCGCCCGCGTCGGCGCGCTTGACCATGTGATGAAGCGTCACGCCGATCCGCGTCTCGCCATGCAGGATCGCCCAATTCGCCGGTGCGCGGCCGCGATACTTGGGCAGCAACGAGCCGTGCATGTTGACGGCGCCCCGCGTCGCGTGATCGAGGATGCGCATCGGGATCATCCGCCGGTAATAGGCGGAAAGGATGAGATCGGGTGCGATATCGGCCACGCGGTTCTCGAGCCAGGGACCGTCCTTGGCTTCGAGCGTCGTCGTCTCGATCCCCGCCTCGCGCGCGCGCTCGGCCACCGAGCGGAACCATTTGTTCTCGCCCGGATCGTCCGCATGCGTGGCGACGAGGCGCACGTCATGTCCGCGTTTCAACAATTCGTCGAGGCAGGCATGCCCGACTTCCGAATACGCGAAGACGACGATACCCGGCATCAATCGTCCAATTGTTCGTGGACGGCGCGAATCTGGAAGCGCGGACGCTTGCGCACCTCCTGATAGATGCGGCCGACATACTCGCCCAGCAGCCCGATCCCCATGATCATCACGCCGGCGAGGAAGTAGAGGAAAGCGAACAGCGTGAACACGCCGTCCGCCTCCGAGCCGATGATGATACGCCGGCCGAGAATGATCGCGACGAGGGCGAGCGAGCCCAGCGTCACGAGCATGCCGACGATGGTGAAGAGCTGCAGCGGGACGACCGAGAAACCGGTCATCAGATCGAAATTCAGGCGCACCAGTTTGTAGAGCGAATACTTGCTTTCGCCCGCATGGCGCGCGGCGTGGTCGACTTCGACCTCCGCCGGGTTGGCGGCGAAATGCTGGCCCAAAGCCGGAATGAAGGTCGATTGCTCGCCGGTCGCCACGATCTGGCGAACGACGAGCTGCGAATAGGCGCGCAGCATGCACCCCTGATCGGTCATGCGAATGCCGGTGATGCGTTCGCGCAGCAAGTTCATCGCGCGCGATGCCCAGACGCGCCAGCCCACGTCCTGACGATTCTTGCGGATCGATCCGACGACGTCGTGGCCCCGGTCCGCCAGCGCCAGCAGCTTGGGGATCTCCTCCGGCGGGTTCTGCAAATCCGCGTCGATCGTCACGACGACGTCGCCGCGCGCGCGTTCGAAAGCCGCCATGATCGCCATATGCTGGCCAGCGTTGCGCTCGAACTCGATCACGCGCACTTCGGCGGGCCGCGCCGCGTGGAACTCCTTCAGCAGGTCGATCGAGCCGTCCTTGCTGCCGTCGTCGGTATAGATGATCTCCCAGATCTTGCCCGTGCCGTCGAGCGTCGCGGTCAAGCGCTCGTGCAACCGATGCAGGTTCTGGCGTTCGTTGAACACCGGCACGACGACTGAAACTTGGGGCGAAGTTTTCGGCGAAGAGGACATAACGTTCACGCGCGCGACAGGATCCAGACGCCGGCGCAGATCGTGGCGATCCCGGCGATTTTCATGGCCGACAACGGCTCGCCCATGAACCACCAGGCGATCAGCGCGTTGACGACGTAACCGATGGACAGCATCGGGTAAGCGAGGCTGACGTCGACCCGGCTCAACACCAGTAGCCACACGCCGACCGACATGACGTAGCATAAAAGGCCCAGCGCCACGAACGGGTTCGTGCCGACCTGCCAGCCGATCGGCAGCAGATTCGCCATCGCGAAATCGAAATGGCCGATGCGCGTCATCCCCGCCTTCAGCGCGAGCTGCGCGGCGGCGTTAAGCAGGACACCGGTCAGGATCAGCGGCAGATATTGGACCATCAGGAGGTTCGATTGACGATCAACACGAAACGGCGCGTGCGCGTGATTTCCGTGAACCGCACCCCGACCGCTTCCTTCACTTCCGATTCGAATTGCAGCGGCACGATCATATAGACCGTTCGGTCGGCCTGCCAGCGGCGCCACAATTCCTCGGGATCGTCGAACATCCAGGCGGACGCATCCTCCCACTGGCGGCCAAAATCGAGCTCGCCCGACCATTGGAAGACCGAAATGCGCCTCCCGAGATAGACGGGCATGTCCTGGGGATAGGCGCGGAAGGCGATGACCTCGTCCGCCGGCGAAGCGGCCCGGTTGATCGCCTGGGCGATCGGCTTTGACGAGCGCGGCTGAAGCCCCGCCATCGTTGTGTCCACGCCTTGCAGGAACACCGCCGAAGCGACGCACGCGACCGCGAAAGCGGCGGAAAGCGAGCGGCGCTGCGTCCAGATCAGGCCCACGAGCGTGGCGGTACCGCCCAACGCGAGCCACGGCAAAGCGGGGACCGCATCGGCGACGTCGAGCGCCGTATCGCCGGAGAAAAAGCGCGTATGGCCAAGCGCGACGACGATCGCTGCGACGGCGAGCGCACCCGCCAATCCCGCCAACGTCAGCAGCGCCAAGCGCAGCGACCTCGCCCCCGTATCCAGCGCCGCCGCGACATAGCGTCCGGCGAATACCGCGACGGGCACGACGATCGGCGTGACATAGGGGATGAGCTTCGAATCCGACACCGAGAAGAACAGGAAGATCGCCCAAAACCAAAGCGCCAGGAAAAGCTCGTCCCGCCAATTCGCCGTCCGCGCGGCGATGGCGCGCAAGTTACCCCATACCGACTGGAAAAAGATCACGGTCCAGGGGAAGAAACCCAGCGCCATCACCGCCGCGAAGAACCACCAGGGTTGCGTGCGGCCATGGACGGTGCTGGTAAAGCGCTCGAAATGCTCGCGGATGAAATAGAAATGCCAGAACTCGGGCGATTTGATCCCGACAGCGACGTGCCACGGCACCGTTAGCGCCAAGAACAGGATCAGCCCTTGGATCAGCTTGACCTGCAGCAACAAGCGCCAATTCCAAGTAAGCACGATCCACAGGCCGATGACGAGGGCGGGCAGCACGATGCCGATGAGCCCCTTGGTCATCGTGGCGGCGGCGGCCGCGACATACATCGCGTAAAGCCAGCGCGAACGCGCCGCACTGGCTTCCGGCGCCTTGACCGCGAGCAGAAAGGCCAGCAACGCGAAGCTCAAGAACACCCCGACGGGCACGTCGAGCAGGATCACCCGCGACAAAGCGAACCAAAGCAATGTCGTCGCCATGATCGCGGCGGCAAGCCAACCCGTACGCCGGTCGTGGACCAAGCGACCCGTCGCGTAGGCGATCACGACGCCGCCCGCCGCCAGAAGCGCCGTGGCAAGACGCAGCGCGAATTCGGTCAAACCGAACAGATGGATGAAACCGGCCTGCATCCAATAGAACAGCGGCGGCTTGAAGAAGTACTTCACGCCGTTGATGCGCGGCGTGATCCAGTCGCCGGTCGAGAAGATCTCGCGGCCCAATTCGGCGTAACGCGCTTCGGACGGCACGGCCAGCGGCCGCGCACCGAGAAACAAAAGGAAATACGTCCCCACGATCAAGGCGACCAGCACGAGGTCGATCGTCCAAGTCGGGTCGCGGGGGGCGGCCGGCGCGGGGGCCGAGGGGGGCTCTTGCGCCGCCGGGGCGGGTTGGTCCACAAGCATGGGGCTTGGTACGCTCCCGAGCGATACCGCTTCAACCCCTATTTTCGGACCCGTCATGGCGCTGGCTCCCAAAGAAACCCTTCATTCGGCGGCGGAAATCGCCGCCCGCGTCGAGGCCCTGGCGGGCGAGATCGCGGTCAAGTTGCCGGGCGAGTTCACGATCATCTCGGTACTGAACGGCGCTTTCGTGTTCACGGCCGATCTGATGCGCGCCCTCGCCAAACGCGGCGTCCACCCGCGCGTCGAGTTCGTGAACCTCAAAAGTTACGGCGACGCGACGACCAGTTCGGGCCAGGTCCGCGTCATCGGCACGCTGCCCGAGGACCTCAAGGGTCGCCCGGTGCTGCTGATCGACGACATCCTGGACTCTGGCCGCACCTTGTCTTTCGCCAAGCAATTGCTGGAAGGCCTGGGCGGCTCGCCGGTCAAGATCGCCGTCTTCGCCGACAAGCCCGCGCGCCGCGTGGTGCCGCTCGAAGCCGATTTCGTCGCATTCAAAATTCCCGACCGTTTCGTCGTCGGCTACGGTCTCGACCACGCCCAGCAATGGCGCGGCCTGCCCGATCTCGCCGCCGTCGACTAACGGCGGAACAGCCGCCCGTCGACCAGGGCTAGTCCCAGAAGAATGACGGCGAACCCGGCGATCGAGAGCGGCGTCGGCGTCTCGCCCAACACGCCCCAGCCCATCAGCATCGCCGACGGCGGGATCAGCATCGTGACAAGGGCCGCGTTGCCCGCGCCGCTGCGCGCCATCAAAGCGAAATAGATACGATAAGCGAGCGCGGTCGATGCCAGTGCCAAAGCGAGGATCGACGCGACGACCTCCATCGACGGCTTCGGCAGCGCCCAAGGCGTGTCGATGACGAGCGCCAGCGGGACGGCCACGAGGCTCGAGCCGATCAGCTGCCCCGCCGCCGGGACGGCGGGCGGCAAGCCGCGAAAGCGTCGCGCCCATAGCAGCGCCAGCGCGTAGCTGAAAGTCGCGGCAAGAAATGCGAATTGCGAAAGCCCCGCCGCGCCCAGCCCATACAACGCGTCGGGCCCGATCAGCAACGCGACGCCCGCGATCCCGGTCAGCACGCCGGCGAGCCGCAACCCCGTGAGCTTCTCGTCGTCGGTGAGAAAATGGGCGAGAAGAATAGTCCACAGCGGCGTGGTCGCGTTGAAGATCGCCGCCGCGCCGACACCCAATTCGCGCTGCCCCCAAAAAATCAGCCAGAACGGGACGACGTTGTTAAGGACGCCCATCGTCAAACACGCGGACCAGATGCGGCGGGGAATCGCGAGGTCTTGGACGCGCAGCCAGACGTACAACGCCGCCGCCGCGAGGCCGACGCGCAACGCGACCAGCGTGAGGGTCGGGATCGCGTCGACCGCGATCTTCGCGAAAAGGAACGAACCGCCCCATAGACAGGACAGGACGATCAGCATCGTCCAGGCTTTGCCGTCCAGTTTCATGGGCGGTTTTTGCGGCGAAACGGGGAGGTGCGCCACCCGTTTCTTGCGCGCGGGATCAAGCGACCGAAATGCCGCGCGCGGCGACGGCGGACTTGAACGCCTCGAAACGATCGCGCAGAGCGCCGATCGCGGGCGCGTCGTGCGCATAGGCGCCGTCTTCGATGCGCTGTTCGATATCGGCGGCGACGGCGGCGAGCGATGTGGCGCCGAAACTGCCGGCCGCACTTTTCAGCGAATGCACCGCGCGATGCATCGCGGCGGCGTCGCCCCTTTCGCCCGACAAAGCAGCCTCGGACAGCGCTTCGAACTCCGCGATCTTCGCGACCGCTTCGCCATAGAAAGTCCGCAGCAGGCGCGGCAGTACTTCCGAACCCACTTCTTCGGTCAGCTGGTCGAGCATCGTCCAATCGAACTCGGTCATGGACGAAAACTACCCGGGTCGCGCCCGACTGACCAGACCTACTGCCGGAATTATTGGGCCGCGGCCGCGATCGGCTTCCGGCCCGCGGTTTCGGCGAGATAGGCCATCGCGGCGTCAACACCACCCTTTTTATGCGGCACCCCCGCCAGCCCCAGGCCCATCTCCACGCCGGCCAGCGTGCCCATCAGCATCAGATCGTTGAACGACCCCAGATGCCCGATTCGGAACACCTTGCCCGACACCTTCGACAGGCCCTGTCCCAGCGACATGTCGAACGCGTCGAGCACCGCTTTGCGGAACTTGTCGGCGTCGTGGCCCGCCGGCATCAACAGCGCCGTCAGCGCGCTCGAGTATTCCCGGGGTTCGAGGCACAGGATTTCCAGCCCCCAGGCGCGCGCCGCGCGGCGCGTAGCTTCGGCGTGGCGATCGTGGCGCGCGAAGACGTTGTCGAGGCCTTCCTCGTGCAGCATGTCGATCGCTTCGCACAGCCCGTAGAGCAGGTTCGTCGCGGGCGTATAGGGAAAATAGCCGTTGGCGTTGGCGGCGATCATCTCGTCCCACGCCCAGAAGGATTTGGGGAGTTTCGCGGTCTTGCAAGCTTCGAGCGCCTTCTTGGAAACCGCGTTGAACGACAGGCCCGGCGGCAGCATCAAACCCTTCTGCGAGCCCGCGACGCAGACATCCACGCCCCATTCGTCGTGACGGTAATCGATCGATCCCAGCGACGAAATCGTATCGACCATAAGCAAGGCGGGATGCTTGGCGCGATCCATCGCCTTGCGGACCTCGTTCACGCGTGTCGTGCAGCCGGTCGACGTTTCGTTGTGGACGACCATCACCGCCTTGTAGGCGTGGTCCTTGTCGGCGGTCAGCTTCGCCTCGACGGCGGCGGGATCGACGCCATGGCGCCAATCGCCTTCGACGAATTCGACCTCCAGCCCCAGCTTGCCCGCCATCTTGCGCCATAGCGTGGCGAAATGGCCCGTCTCGAACATCAGCACCTTGTCGCCGGGCGACAGCGTGTTGACGAGGGCCGCTTCCCATGCCCCTGTCCCCGAGGCCGGGAAAATGATCGCGTGACCTTCGGTCGTCTTGAATATTGTCTTCATGCCCGCGAGAGCCTTGCGCCCGATGGCGCCGAATTCCGGCCCGCGATGGTCGATCGTCGGATTGTCGATCGCGCGCAAGACGCGCTCGGGCACGTTGGTCGGCCCGGGGATCTGCAGGAAATGGCGGCCGGATGCGGCGTTGCTCAGCTTGATCATGGGGCGATCCTCATGGGCTTGGTTGATTTGGTATACCAGTAGAACATACCATCGTCAACGACGCTTTTCATCGGCAATATTTTGGTATACCAATAGCGAATGCCGGATGATTCCTCCCTGCCCCTCACCCTCCCCGCCAAGGCGGTCGACGCGCTGCGCCAGATGATCCTGGACGGGGAGTTGGCACCGGGCGCGCGGCTCAGCGAACGCGCCTTGGGCGAGCGCTTGGGCGTGTCGCGCACGCCATTGCGCGAAGCCTTGCGCATGTTGGCGAGCGAAGGCTTGGTGCGGCATGAGCCCAATCGTGGCGCCGTCGTCGCCCCGCTCGACCGTGCGGACATCGAAGCGACGTTCGAGTTGCTTGCCGCACTGGAAGGTCTCGCGGGCGAACTCGCCGCCCAGCGCATCGACGCCGCACAATTGGCGGAGATCAAAGCGCTGCATTTCGAAATGCGCGCCCATCACGCGCGCGGCGATCGCGCCGCCTATTTCCGCGCGAATCAGGACATCCATCGCCATATCGCGGCGGCAGCCGCAAACCCCGTGCTGGTCGAGACGTTCGAACGATTGAACGCGCGCGTCAAACGCGTGCGCTACGCCGCGAACCTCACGGCGGAACGCTGGGCCAAGGCGGTCGAGGAGCACGAGCGCATGATCGCCGCGCTGGACGCGCGCGATGGCGCGGCTTTGCGCGCCATCCTGGAATCCCATCTCGCCGGCAAGCGCCAATCCGTTCTCGCCGCTTTCGCGGGCACGGCCGAGGCCTACGACTAAGAAAACAGAACCGAGGGAAGAAACATGCCGCTCGACGCCCCGCTTGCTTCCGATTTCGAAACGCGCCTGAAACGCGAAGTCGAAGGCGACGTGCTGTTCGGCGCGTTCGATCGCGGCCGTTACGCGACCGACGCGTCGATCTATCAGATCGATCCCGTCGGCGTCGTCGTCCCGCGCAACGCCGAGGCCGCGCGCATCGCGATCCAGATCGCGGCGGAGATGGGCGTGCCCGTGCTCCCGCGCGGCGGCGGCACGTCGCAATGCGGCCAGACGGTCGGCGCGGCCCTGGTCATCGACAACTCGAAGCATCTGAACAAGCTATTGTCGGTCGACGGCGACGTCGCGACGGTCGAGCCCGGCATCGTGCTCGATCATTTGAACGCCCAACTCAAATCCACAGGCCAATGGTTTCCGGTCGACGTCTCGACTTCGGCCCAGGCGACGATCGGCGGCATGGCGGGGAACAATTCCTGCGGCTCGCGCTCCATCGCCTACGGCAACATGGTGCACAACGTGCTGGGCATCGACGCGCTGCTCGCCGACGGCACGCAGGCGCATTTCGGGCCCGTCGGCGGGAATCTCGAAGGCTTGTCGGGCCCGTCGCGCTTCGTCGATATCGTGCGCGCGATCCGCGCGATCGCCGCGCGCGAAGCGGACGAGATCGAAGCGCGCTACCCCAAGCTGCTGCGCCGCGTGGGCGGCTACAATCTCGAAACCGTGAAGCCGACGGGCCACAATCTCGCGCATTTGCTGGTGGGTTCGGAAGGCACGCTCGCCTATTCGCGCGCGCTGAAGCTCAAGCTTTCGCCGCTACCCAGGCACAAGGCGCTCGGCGTCGTACACTACCCGAATTTCCGCCGGGCGATGGAGACGACGCAGCATATCGTCAAGCTCGGCCCGGTCGCGGTCGAGCTGGTCGATCGCACGATGATCGACCTGTCGCGCTCGATCCCCGCCTATGCTGGGATCGTCGCCAAATTCCTGAAGGGCGAGCCCGACGCGATCCTGCTGGTCGAATTCGCGGGCGAGGACAAGGATACGCAAATCCGCAAGCTCAAGGAGCTGGTCACGCTGATGGCCGATCTGGGCCTGCCCGGCTCGGTCGTCGAGATTCCCGATGCGGCACTCCAGAAGGATGTGTGGGAAGTCCGCAAGGCGGGACTCAACATCATGATGTCGATGAAGGGCGACGGCAAACCCGTGTCGTTCATCGAGGATTGCGCGGTACCGCTCGAACACCTCGCCGACTACACCTCGCGCCTGACCGAGGTGTTCCACAAACACGGCACCAAGGGCACGTGGTACGCCCACGCATCGGTCGGCTGCCTGCATGTCCGGCCGATCCTGAACATGAAACGGGACGGTGCGGCGAAGATGGCCGCGATCGCCGAAGAAGCCGCGGCCCTGGTGCGCGAATACAAGGGCGCCTATTCGGGCGAGCATGGCGACGGGCTGGTTCGCTCGCAATGGATCGCGCCCTTCTTCGGGCCGCGACTGACCGGCGCTTTCGCCGAGATCAAGAAGCTGTTCGATCCCAAAGGCGTGATGAATCCCGGCAAGATCGTCGCCCCGCCGCGCCAGGACGACCGCACGCTGTTCCGTTTCAAGCCCGGCTACAGGACCGAGGCGGTTCCGACGGTGCTCGACTGGTCCGATTGGGGCGGCTTCGCCGGCGCCGTCGAGATGTGCAACAACAACGGCCATTGCCGGAAATTCGACGCGGGCACGATGTGCCCCAGCTATCGCGTCACCAAGCAGGAGAAGGATCTGACGCGCGGCCGCGCGAATTCGCTGCGCCTCGCCATTTCCGGCCAGCTCGGCGCGGACGCGCTGACATCCGACGCGATGTACGAAACGATGCGGCTTTGCGTGGGCTGCAAAGGCTGCAAACGCGAATGCCCGACCGGCGTGGATATGGCGAAGATGAAGGTCGAGTTCCTTCATCATTACAAGACGCGCCACGGCCACACGATCTTCGACAAGCTGGTCGGCTATCTGCCGCGCTACGCGAGCCTTGCTTCGAAGCTCGGGCCCTTGCTGGCGCTGCGCGACAAGATCCCCGCACTGGCGCGACTTTCCGAAAACCTCACCGGCTTCGCCGCGTCGCGCGCCCTGCCCCGTTGGGCCGCGAAGCCGTTCCGGGCGCGCGAGGCGCAAGCGCCAGACGCCGAGATCGCGTTCTTCGCCGACACGTTCAATACGTGGTTCGAGCCGGAGAACGCCCGCGCCGCGATCCGCGTGCTGCAAGCCGCCGGTTACAAGGTGCATGTCCCCACCGCGAAAGACGGCGGGCGGCACTTGTGTTGCGGCCGGACTTTCCTCTCGGCCGGGCTGGTCGACGAAGGCAAGCGCGAAGCACAGCGTTTGATCGATGCGATGCTGCCCTTCGCCGAACGGGGCATTCCCATCCTGGGCCTGGAGCCTTCGTGCCTGTTCGCGTTGAAGGACGAGCTCGCGGCGCTGCTGCCGGGCGCGGAAGCCGCGAAGATCGGCGCGACGGCGATGCTATTCGAGGAATTCCTGGCGCGCGAAGCCAAAGCGGGTCGCTTGAGGCCGATCTTCAAGACGCTGCCGGAGACCAAGGCCCTGGTCCACGGTCATTGCCATCAAAAGGCGTTCGGGGCGGCCAACGCCACGCTCGAAGCGCTCAAACTGATCCCCGGCATGGCGCCCAGCCTGATCGAGTCGTCGTGCTGCGGCATGGCGGGCGCGTTCGGCTACGAGGCCGCCAACATGGCGGCGTCGAAAGCGATGGCGGAAGCGTCGCTGCTGCCGGCGCTCCGCAAGGCGGACGAGGACACGTTGATCGTCGCCGACGGCACGTCGTGCCGCCACCAGATCGCCGATCTGGGCGGCCGCGAGGCGCAGCACGTCGCCCGGGTTCTGGAGCGCGCGCTCGTCTAGGCGGATTTTTTCGCGGCGAGTTCGCGCGCGGCCCGATTGGCGAGCGTCTGCCAATGCCCGAGCGAAATCAGGTGGCAATGGACCGCCGCGATCCAGCCCTTCTTGCGCCAATCGAGATAGATGTCGTCGGGCAGCGCGTCGAACTTGACGGGGTCGACGGTGCGGAAGCCTTGCAGCGTCAGATCCCGGCCGCCGGGCAATTGCGCCTTGGCGTTGTTGTCCATCAGCAGGTTCTGTTCGGCGAGCGCCTTCACGAACGCCACGGCGATATCGTGCTGGGCGTGGAAGTCGCCCGAGAAGCGCAGCGCGTCGTCGATCACCTTGCCGGGCTTGCCGTCCGCGTCGAAGAGCGGCTTGTCGCCCGCGTCGACGATGGCGTCGGCGCCCGCTTCCAGGCACAGCACGAACTGCCCGTCCGGCGCTTGGGTGAAGATGAAGGGGTAACGGCGGACATAGGCGGGAATGTAATGGTCGTCGGCCCAGAAGCCGTCGGGCGTGACGAAAAGGTTATGCGCGTTCTCGAGCCCGAGCACGGCGAGCGGGCCGCCTTGCGCGTTGGCCGGGAACACGATCGGATAATGCCGCGCGGCGAAGGCCAGCTCCGCCATGCCCAGCGGCACGAAGGACGCCGCGCGCGCGAAACGCAAATTCGCCGGCGCGGCGTAGAATTTCCCCGCGTGAACGACGCGATCCACCGGGATCGGCTTCGAGTAAAGCACCGGCAGTTGGGCAATGGCGGAGTCGGTCATCTTTTTCTCGCGCGGCTGAATCGGAACGGCGTCAAAGTACCATGGCCGTGCCGTGTTTTCGCCATTTTCGCGCGCAAGCCTGCACGTGCCAAATCCGGCCGGTCCATGCTATGCCGTTCGGCTCCGGGGGAGTTCGCATGCGTTTTGCCGCCGCCCTTTCGATGCTGTTCGCCGCGGCGTTCGCCGCTTCGGCGCCCGCGCGCGCGGCCGAATGGACGAGCGCGGGCGATACGGCGAGCGGCAATCCCGTTTATGTCGATATCGCGGGCATGCGGTCGGCGGGGCAGATGCACACGGCGTGGATCCGCGTCGTCTACAAGGCGCCGATCCAGGCGGGCAATTCGCGCGTCGCGTCGATGCAGGCGCTGGCGCATTTCGATTGCGCGTCGGGCGAGAATGCCGGGATCCGCGTGCTGATGTACGAGGACGAGGCGGGCGAGAACCTCGCCATCTCGCGCGAGGAGCGCGAAGTGCGCTTCGGCACCGAGCCCGACGGATCGGTCGGGCGCATCGCGCACGCGCTGATCTGCAAGGACCCGCCGAAACCGGCTCAGTAGCGCTCGACCAATTCGGCGTGGCGCGCGACGCACGCGCCGAGCGCGTAGTCGCGCAGCACTTTGGCGCGCGCGCGCGTGCGCATCGCGCGATACGCCGCGGGCTTGTCGAGCACCGCCGCCACCGCGTCGGCCAACCCGTCGGCATCGAAGAAGTCGGCGAGCACGCCGGATTTTCCGTCCTCGATCGCTTCGGGCACCGGCCCGGTGCGCGAGGCGACGATCGCGCATTCGGCGGCCATCGCCTCCAGCAGCGACCAGGACAACGCGAAAGGATATGTCAGATAGACATGCGCCGCCGAGACCTGCAGCACCTTCAGATAGGTCTCGTAGGGCACGCGGCCGAGGAAATGCACGCGGTCCAAATCGAGCCGATCGCGCAATTCGGCCAGATAGCGTTCCTTGTAGCTGACGCCGTCCGGCGGCTTGATGCCGTAGCTGACGCCGTCGCCGCCGACGATCAGCACGTGCGCGTCGGGCGCTTTCGCCAGCAAGCGCGGCAGGGCGCGCATGAAAACGTGATAGCCGCGATAGGGCTCGAGATTGCGGTTCACGAAGGTGACGATCTTCTGCCCGGCGGCGAAACGGCGCCCCGCGACCGTCAGCGACGCGGCCGGATCGGCGACCACACGCTCGACGTCGATTCCGTCGAAGCAGGTTTCGATGCGCGGCCGATAGACGTCCGGAAAACGGTCGCGCTGCCAGGCGGTCGGCGCCACCGCGCCGTCCATCGCGTCGAGGGCGAGCAGC
>VYME01000039.1_pt1 | contig 126109 bp, 92 predicted proteins | sample 5115281 | NCBI WGS metagenome assembly VYME01 (sample SAMN12291780, study PRJNA351875) | freshwater metagenome | isolation source: freshwater lake | place: USA: Michigan, Wintergreen Lake | collected 2013-08-08
GCGGTTCGTCGTCCGCGAGCCGCGCGAGGAGGTCGCCGGCCGCGACGCGGTCGCCCTCCTCCACTGCCACCTCGGCCACCGTGCCGGCCACCTGGGCGCCGAGTTCGATGCGTGCGGTGGCGATCACGCGGCCGGTCGAGACCACGCTCTGGCGGAGGTCTTCACGGATGACGGTGGCGATCTCGACCGGCGCGCCCATGCGCTGCCGGACGATGACGGCCGCGATGGCGACGAGGAGCACGACGACGACGAGGACGACAGCGCGCGAGGGACGGCGGAGCGTGGAACGGGCCGACTGCAGCGACATACGAGGTGACCGGGGCGCGCCGGGATGGCGAAGGCCCGATTCTACCGGCGCGGCCTTCGTGAACCGCGGTTCAGTGCGTCACGCGCCGACGAATCTCCGCGTGCGGATCAGGCGTGCCGCAGGGAATGCTTCGCGATGGCGGCCTTCAACTCGGGCCGGATGTGCGATTCGTCGTAGCCGTTGAAGATGTGGCCGATCAGGCCGCGGTCGAGATCGCTCGTGCCCATCAGCCAGTCGGCGATCGGGAACGTGAGGTTCATGTTCCGATCCATCATGATCCCCTGGTTGTGGTGTGCTGTATGGTGCCGGCGGATCGTGTTCACGAACGGCATGGTCCGCACGAAGGCGTTCTCGTGCACGTGGCAGCAGTAGTGGAAGCTCTCGTAGATGAGGTACTGCCCGACGATCGTCACCATGAGCACGTAGCCGGCGTTCGGGCCGAGCAGCCAGGCGAGCAGCAGCGCGAACGGTGTGCCCATCCCGATGAAGGTGGCGAGCGCGCGCCACGGGAAGAAGATGATCCGGAACTCACGGGTGGAGTCGACCGTCATCTCGTTGTCGGTGAAGTACTGGTGATGCTGGCGGGTGTGGCGGTCATAGATCGCGCGGAGCGCCCACACGTCGATGAGCCGGTGCATCACGTACTTGTGGATCCACCACTCGAACAGGTTCGAGAAGAAGAACACCGGCACCACCAGCAGCCACTCCCAGGTGGCGCCCTGCATGCGTGACAGCGAGAACCCGATCACCCCGAGCCCGACGGCGTACATCACACCCACGTGGACGAGGCCGTTGTAGGCGGGGCTGATCCCGGCCTGGTACTCCTGTCGGAATCGACGCTGGCGTTCGGACATCATGATGCGGTTCCCCCTGGGCTCGCCGCCCCCGTACACGGCTGATATGTTAGTTGCCGTCCCCCGACGCCGTCAAACGCCAACCACCGGTCGGTGCCGCATCAGGCGTCGGCCGAGACCGTGGCCCGCGTGAACGATTCGATGTTGTCGAGCAGCGCATCGAGCGCCGCCGCGGCGCCGCGTTCGTCTGCGGCAGCGATCGCACGGGCGAGGGCGGCGTGGAGTCGCGCGGCCTCGGGCATGTCGGCGGCCTGGCGATAGTGGTGATACCAGAACCGCCGCGCGAGCGACTGCATCGTTACCATGGCGTCGGCCGCGAACTCGTTCCGCGCGGCGGTCAGTGTCAGGCCGTTGAACTCGCGGTCGACCCGCATGAAGTGCAGATCGTCGTTGCTGTCCGCCGCCGCCTCGAATTCGATGGCGAGCGTCGAGAAGCGCTCCCGTTCGGCCGGGGCCGCACGGCGTGCGGCGCAGCGGGCCACGAGGCGTTCCACTTCCCGCCGCAACTCCAGGAGCCGCAGCTGGGCGCGCACGTCGATGGTCGAGACGATCACGCCACGCCTCGGCAGGATCTGCACGAGTCGTTCGCGGGCGAGGCGCTGCAGGGCTTCGCGGATGGGGGTCCGGCCGATCCCCAGGCGTTCGGAAAGCATGGTCTCCGACACCACGCTGCCGGGGGCCAGCTCCAGGCGGACGATGAGTTCCTCGAGGGCCACATAGGCGCGTTCGGTGAGGGTCTCACCGCCGGAGGGATCCGCCGCGGTCGCGTCGGCGTTCGATGTCATGGGCATGCCCCTGTCGTCACAGGAAACGGGTCCAATGGCCGGTCCCGCGATTGCCGTGCGGGGCCGGTCAGGGTCCGCCGCGTCGTGAGGCGCGCGGCGGCTTGCAGCGTCCGGTGGTCGGGACGCCCTACTTCTTCTTGCCGTGCATGTGGCTCTTCATGAAGCCGTGGATCTCGTCGAGGGACACCGTGCCGTCCTTGTCGCCGTCGATCTCGTCGAAGTGCTCGGCGACATGCTTCATCCCCTTCGCTTCTTCCTTGTCGAGCGTCCCGTCGGCATCCTTGTCGGCGGTGGCGAACTTGGCACCCGCCAAGTCGTGCATCTTGCCCGTCTTCTTGCCCATCGCGCCCATCATGCCGGCGGCGATCTCTTTCAGGTCGACCGTGCCGTCCTTGTCGGCGTCGATCTTGTCGAAGTTCTTCGCGACCCGCGGCATGGCCTTCGCCTCTTCCTTGTCGAGCGTGCCGTCGCCGTCCTTGTCGGCGGCCTTGAAGGCTGCCTCGAGCTTGGCGGCATGGTCGCCATGGTGATCGGCGTATGCCGCGCCTGCGCCGAGGGTGGCTGCGATGGCGGCGATGATCGTGATGTGCTTCATGAAGTACTCCTTGCCGTGATGCTGCTGGAAAAAGCGCGGATCCCGCGGACCGGTGCCGCGCACATCCGGGTGCCGGCACAGGGTGCCGATCTGACCCGATTGTAGTGCACTGCAATGAACCGATCTCGTCATCGGATGACAGGCATCCGCGGGGCCAGGTAGCCGGCCACGATGCTGCAACGCGACATCCGCCGGCCTCGGTGGTCGCCGATGACGCCACGCCGTGAAGGCGCCCCGGACCGTCGTTGACAGTGCTCTCCACGGCCACATAGCATTCGCCGCGCTTCAAGATTTGGCACGGTGCATCGACCTGCGACCGATACGCGGGCATCCAGGCGACCGTAGCTTCGGGAACATCGAGGGGGACAGCATTTGGGTATCCGCATTCACCGCGCTCTCGCGGGCATCGCCGTCGCCGCGGTCGCCTTCGGTGTCCAGGCGCAAGGCACGATCAAGATCGGCCTCGTGAACGAGGCCACCGGCCCGAATGCGGAGGCGGGGGTCTACACCGTCAATGGTGCGCGGCTCGCCCTCGAGGAAGTGAACGCGGCCGGCGGCATCCTCGGCAAGAAGGCGGAGCTGGAGCTCGAAGACAACCAGAGCACGAATCCCGGCACGGTGCTCGCGTTCTCGAAGCTCTTCGCACAGAAGGACATCGTCGCGATCATCGGCCCGATCCGTTCCACGCAGACCCAGGCCGCCTCGCCCACCATCGCGAAGTCCGGCATCCCGGTGATGATCGGCGGCACGGACCCGTCGCTCACGAAGGTCAACAACCGCTGGCTGTTCCGCGGCCGTCCCAGCGACTCGTACTCCTCCCGCGTGATCGCCGACTTCGGCGTGAACACGCTGAAGAAATCGAAGTGGGCCATCATCCACTCGACCGACGCGTTCGGCTCCGGCGGCATGAATGCGCTGGTCGCCGCACTGAAGACGCTCGGGGTCAACCCGGTGCTGGTGCAGGGCTACACCAACAACTCGCAGGACTTCACGCCGGTCGTCCTGGCGATCAAGAAGTCCGGGGCCGACATCATCGGTTCCTACATGACCAACTCGCCGGACGTCGGCATCTTCGCCAAGCAGCTCCGCCAGCTCGGGCTGAATGCCGAATGGGTGGGCTCCTCCTCGGTGGTCACCGACACCGCCATGAAGCTCGCCGGTCCCGCGCTGCACGGCGTGTACAGCATCGCGGACTTCACGCCCGACGCGAACGACGAATCGAAGGCCTACACCGCGAAGTATCGGGCCCGCTACAAGCTCGATCCCGACGTCTATTCCAGCTGGGCCTATGACGCGATGAAGGTGCTGGCGCTCGCGATCAACACGGCCAAGGCCACCGATCCGGAATCGATCCGCAAGGGCATCGTCGGGATCAAGGGCTGGAAGGGTGTGGAAGGGACGTACAGCTTCGACGACAAGGGCGACGGCCTGCGCGGCTACAACGTCGTGAAGAACGAAGGCGGCCGCGTCACCTTCATCAAGCACATCGATTTCAAGGACTGAGCCTGCCGCGCCGGCCTGGGGGACTCCGATCGATCCGTACGGATCAGCTGAGTCACCGTAACGCCGACGCGCAGCGACACGCGAACGAGAGGGGGAGGAGGGCCCGCCACCGGACCGGCAGCACAGGATCCGGTGGCGGAGTGTCCTTCGCGCGTGGTCCAACTCAACGAGGCACCTGCCGTGCAGATACTGTTCGACAACCTGCAGGTGCTGTTCCAGGGCCTGGCCCTGGGCAGCATCTACTCGCTGGTGGCGCTCGGCTTCGTGCTGATCATCCGGGCCACGAACGTCGTGAACTTCGCGCAGGGCGACTTCGCGATGCTCGGCGCCTACGCGATGGTGATGTTCTTCACGGGCCTCGAGTGGCCCTACTGGCTCGCGTTCATCGCGTCGCTCGTGGCCATGGCGATCTTCGGCGTGATCTTCAACTACGGCGTCTACTATCCGCTGCGGCACCGGTCCTTCCTGCCGGTGATCATCAGCACGCTGGGCGCCTCGATCTTCCTGCAGAACACGGTGCTTGCCCTCTTCGGGCCCCAGCCGCGGCCGATGGACAAGGTCCTCGCCGCCGACGGCATCACGGTGGGCGGCATCTTCCTCGACAGCCAGTACCTCGTGATCCTCGCCGTGACCATGGCGATGGTGCTCTTCACCTACGTGTTCTTCGAGCACACGCTGCTCGGCAAGAAGCTGCAGGCGACGAGCCAGGACAAGGACATGGCGCGGCTGCTGGGCATCCCCGTCGCGCTGATGATCTCGATCACGTTCATCTATAGCGCAGTGCTCGGCGGCCTCGCCGGTGTGCTGGTGGGTCCGATCCTCTTCGTGTCGATCGGCATGGGGTCGATCATCGCGCTGAAGGCCTTCGCGGCCACGATCATCGGCGGCTTCGGTGACGTCACCGGCGCGATCGTCGGCGGCCTGCTCCTCGGCGTGATCGAGAGCCTCGCGGCGTACCACATCTCGGTGCCCTACAAGGACGCCTACGCGTTCCTCGCCCTGTTCATCTTTCTGCTCATCCGTCCGTCGGGAATCTTCGGCGAGAAGGTTTCCGAGAAGGCCTGACGATGCAGCGACTCCACCTGCCCACCCTCCTCTTCATCGCGATGCTCGCCCTCGCGGCGGCGATCGTCCCCTATCTCTTTCCGGTCAGCTCGTACGTCGTGCAGATGTTCATGCAGGCGGTGACCTACGCGGTCGCCGTGCTCGGCATGGTCGTCGTGCTCGGCTATACCGGCCAGATCAACCTGGCCCAGGCGGCGTTCTTCGGCTTCGGTGCGTACGGCGTCGCGCTCGGCACGGTCTCCGGCGGGCTGGGGTTCTGGATCTCGCTCGGTCTGGGCGTCGGCGTCGCGACCCTTGCCGGGTTCCTGCTCGGTGCGACCACCATCCGGCTGGGCGGCCACTACCTCGCGATGATCACGATCAGCTTCCAGCAGATCTTCGATCTCGTGCTGGTGAACTGGATCGAGGTCACGCACGGGCCGGACGGCATCGCCGGGATCGAGCGGCCATCGCTGTTCGGTTACGTCCTGTCCGATGACCGCGCCTACCTGCTCTTCTGCGCCATCGTCCTGTACGCGCTGGTCTTCGCCGTCTGGTGGCTGCCGAACACGCGGCTCGGGCGCGCGATGCGGTCGGTGCGCGAGAACCAGCTCGCGGCCGAGGTCGTCGGCGTGCACACGTTGCGCACGAAGGTCGTCGCCTTTGCGCTCTCGGCACTGCTCGGCGCCATCGGTGGCGGGCTCTACGCGGGCGGTTTCGCGTACATCAGCCCGGACAACTTCAACTTCGCCCGCTCGGTGGAATTCCTAACCGCCGTGCTTCTGGGCGGCGTGCAGTCACCGTTCGGTGGCGTCATCGGCACGGTGCTGATCGTGCAGATGCCGGAGTGGCTGAAGCAGCTCCCCGAGGCGATGCGCTTCATCAAGGACGTCTACCTCGCGGTCTACGGCATCGGCGTCATCCTGATCATGGTGTTCCTGCCGGAAGGCATCTGGGGCCTCATCAAGATCTGGCGCGCGAAGTTCGCGAAGCCCATCGTCACCGACACCTCCGGCATCGCACCGCTCGACTTCGATGTGTCCGGAAAGAACGGCGGCGTGCTGCTGAAGCTCGCGGGCCTCGCGAAGCACTTCGGTGGCCTGAAGGCGGTGGACGGCATCGACCTCGAGGTGCAGCGCGGCACGGTGCACGCGCTCATCGGTCCGAACGGGTCCGGCAAGACGACCTCGCTCAACGTCGTGAGCGGCATCTACAAGCCGACGCTCGGCAGCGTCATGCTCGACGGCGAGGATGTCTCGCAGACCCAGCCGCACCAGCGCGCCGGTCGCGGTGTCGGCCGCACGTTCCAGAACATCCGGTTGTTCGCCACGCTGTCCGCGCTCGAGAACGTGATGGTCGGTGCCCAGCGCGATCGCAATCCGATCCCGTCCGGCAACCGCGCGCTTCGCGCCCGCGCCATGTCGGCACTGCAGTTCGTGGGTCTTGCCGATCGCGCGCACGTGATCGTCCGCAACCTGCCGTACGGGCATCAGCGGCTCGTCGAGATCGCGCGCGTGCTCGCCGGCCATCCGAAGCTGCTGCTGCTCGACGAACCCGCGGCCGGTCTCAACCAGACCGAGAAGATGGAGCTCGTGGAACTCCTGAAGCGGCTGCGCGGCCACGGGCTCACCGTGTTCCTCATCGACCACGACATGGGCCTGGTGGAAAAGGTGTCCGACCGCATCAGCGTGCTCAACTTCGGCCGCAAGATCGCCGAGGGATCCCCGCAGGAGGTGCTGCGCAATCCGGACGTGATCGCCGCGTACCTCGGCACCGAAGGCAAGGTGAACTGACATGGCCCTGCTCGAACTGCGCGGCATCTCCAGCTACTACGGCAACGTCCAGGCCCTGAAGGGCGTCAGCCTGCACGTGAACGAAGGGGAGCTCGTCACCCTCCTCGGCGCGAACGGCGCCGGCAAGAGCACGACGCTGAAGACCATCTCCGGACTGCTCGTGCCGACGGAAGGCGAGGTCCTCTTCGAGGGCAAGCCGATCCACCGTGCAGGGCCCGAGGCGATCGCCCGCGTCGGCATCAGCCACGTGCCCGAGGGGCGCCGCATCTTCCCGGGCCTCACGGTGCGCGAAAACATCCTGCTCGGCGCGTCGAACCGCAAGGGCGTGCCGCGCAAGCAGCTCGAGAAGGAAGCCGACGAGAAGTTCGACATCTTTCCCGAGATCCGGCGCTTCGAGAACGCGCTCGGCTGGACGCTCTCGGGCGGTCAGCAGCAGATGCTCGCCGTCGCGCGCGGCCTGATGGCGGAACCCAAGCTCCTGCTCCTCGACGAACCGTCGCTGGGTCTCGCGCCGCTCATCGTGCAGAACCTCTTCGCGACGATTCGCGACATCCGCAAGCGCGGCGTCACGATCCTGCTGGTGGAGCAGAACGCCAACATGGCGTTGTCCGTCGCCGATCGCGGCTACGTGCTCGAGACCGGGACGCTCACGGTCGAGGGCACACCGAAGGAACTCCTCGGCAACGAGCAGGTGCGCGCCGCGTATCTGGGCGGACACCACGCCTGACAGGGTGCAGTGGCGTGACGCCGCCGCACCCGTGAGCTGCCATCAGCCGGTCAGCTTGCCCAGCAGTCCACCGAGCTGCGCCTCCAGCCCGCCCGCGGGTTCCGCTTCGACCCGCCCGTTCGGCGTGAGCTGGTTCACGACATCGGGAAGCATCTTCGCCAGGCCGTCCATCGTCTCGGGGCTGTCCATGCCGAAGCTCTTCAGCAGGTCGCCGATGCCACCGCCCTGCAGTGCCGAGGCCAGCTGCCCGCCGGAGACGGGCAGGTTCTCGCCCTGGCTCACCCATGAGGCCACCTGCGCGCCGAGGCCGCCCTTGGTCAGGCTCTCCACCAGGCCCTGCAAGCCGCCCGGCTGCTGACGGATGAATTGGATCGCCATCTGCAGCAGCGGGTTCTCGCCGCCTCCGGACGTGCCACCCATTGCGCCACCCGTTGCACCACTGATGGCGCCCGCGATCTGATCCAGCAAACCCATGGTCCATCTCCTCGTTGTCGCGACCGGTCGCCGCCACCGCACGATACCCCGATCAACGTGCCGCGCGAATGACGACGCTCGCCGTGGACGGCCGCGATTGTGCGAGGATGCCGCCCAGTTTCCACGGCACCCCGTCCCATGCTGATCAACTGCGTTGCGTATCGCGAAAGCCGCCGCCTCGCCGACCTGTCCGTCGCGGACATCTCGGACTACCTCGAGAGCCCCGACTGCTTCGTCTGGGTCGCCCTGCGTGATGCGACCGACGACGAGATCACCCAGATGGCCGAGGAGTTCTCCCTGCACGAACTGGCGGTCGAGGATGCCCGCAAGGGGCATCAGCGGCCGAAGGTCGAGGAATACGGGGACATGGTGTTCGCGGTGATGCAGCTGCCGGAACTCGAGGGCGGGGAGCTGCGGGTGGGCGAGGTCGCCGTGTTCGTCGGACGCAACTTCGTGCTCTCCGTCCGCAATGGCAGCCAGCACGATTTTCTCGGGGTGCGACAGCGCTGCGAGAGCGAACCGCACCTGCTGACCCACGGCGCCGGCTTCGTCTTCTACGCGCTCATGGACGCCGTGGTCGACCGCTACTTCCCGCTGCTCGATACGCTCGAGACCGAGCTGGAGACCATCGAGGGCCGCATCTTCGACCGCGGTTCCGCGCGAGCCAACATCGAGCGCCTCTACGAGCTGAAGCGGAAGAGCACCGTCCTGCGGCACGCTGTGGCGCCGCTGCTCGAGGCGGTCGGGAAGTTGTACGGTGGCCGGGTGCCCCATGTCTGCCGGGACACCGGCGAGTACTTCCGCGACGTCTACGACCACCTCGGCCGGATCAACGCCTCGATCGACACGATGCGGGAAACCATCGCCACCGCCATCCAGGTGAACCTCTCCATGGTCACCATCGAGGAGTCCGAGACCACGAAGCGCCTCGCCGCCTGGGCAGGCATCTTCGCCGTCGCCACGGCGTTCGCCGGCATCTGGGGCATGAACTTCGACGGCATGCCCGAGCTTCACTGGCGTTATGGCTACCCCGCCGCACTCCTCGTCATCGCGACGGCCTGCGTTTTCCTGTATCGCCGGTTCAAGCGCGCCGGCTGGCTGTGACCTGACTCGGTGGCGGAGGGCGCGGAGCGCGAGGCGATGGACTCGGTTCCAGGGCTCGGGCAACCTTCGCCAGCGATCCCGGCCCGCATCGATGCATGCGCCTCCGCGTGTCGCACCCCAGGCTCCCAGCCGCCCCGGAGTGTCCATGTCCTGCTTCCACCGCGCCTGTTCCTTCGCCCTGTGCGCCCTGCTCGGCCTGACGGCGATCTCGATGCCCGCCGCCGCCGATGGGCCTGTCGGTCCGCCGCCAGGCTCGGGCCCCGCGGGCGGCAACTTCGAGGGGCAGGTCTACAACGGCGACGACATGGATCCCGTTCTGACCGTGTTCTCGCGCAGCAGTGGAGGCGCCTGGACCGGAAGCTACGTCCTGGGCGAGGAGGAGGACCTCGAAGTCGGTCAGCTGGACGCCTGCTCCTGGGAGACCACGCTGCTGATCACCTGTCGCTGGACCGATCGCCACGGCGTCGGCTTCGCGCGCCTCCTGTTCTCGTCCGATTACCGGTCCTTCCGCGGCTTCTGGGGCAACACGATGGATGCGCTCACGCTGCCCTGGGACGGCGCCCGGGAGTAGTCGCCGCGCCGGGTCACGGCGATCCGCCGAAGAGGTCCGTCCGGGCACGCTCGGCGATGGCGACGACCACCGGGTGGGTGAGACGGCGCTGGATCGATATCGCGTAGAACTGTTCCCGCACCTCGGCGGCCTCCCCGATCTTCACCACGCCATACTGTTGCACCACCTCGTTGGCGATGGCCGTGGGCGACGCGAAGAACCCGGCCGACGCGCGACCGAAGGCCTTCATGAGCGCGCCATCGTCGAACTCGCCCACGATCCGCGGTCGCACCCCGTGATCCGCGAACCAACGCATCAGGCGCCCGCGGATGACCGCGCCCTCGCTCTGCACCAGGAGCGGCGCGCCGTCGAGGCAAGCCGGGAAGGGTGCGGGGTGGCGTACCGCGAGCCCTGGTGATCCGAAGAACGACATGCCGCTCTCTCCCAGCAGGTGGTTGAAGGCCCGCACCGCGGTGGATGGCGGCATCGGGCTGTCGGCCAGCACGAGTTCCAGCCGGTGGGCGGCGAGATCGCCGAGGAGGTCCTCGAGGTCGGCCTCCCGGCAGACCAGGCGGACCGGGCGGTCCATGAGCAGCGCCGGTTCGAGGAGGTGATAGGCGATGGTCTTCGGCATCGCGTTCGCGACGCCGACCCGCAGCCGCAGCGGCGCTTCCGTGACCTCCTCCGACAGCGCCTCGTGGAGCTGCTGGCCGATGGCGAACATCTCGTCCGCGTAGCCGAGCACCAGGCGCCCCTGTTCCGTCAGCGTGAGTCCGCGTCCCTCACGGGTGAACAGGCTGCTGCCCAGCGCGGTTTCGAGCATGCGGATCTGCTCGCTGATGGTCTGGGCCGTGACACCCAGCACATCGGATGCAGCGCCGATCCCGCCTCGCGTCGCGACCGCCCAGAAAACGTGCAAATGCCGGTAATTGATGTGCTTCACTGGTATCTCCCTCGTGTTTGCCGAACTGACAGTCAGGATCGCAAGGAGGTTCCCGAAGGAATGGAAGTGCGATCACCGGGTCACTGATCTCGTGGACGCCTTGCAGCCAGTTCGGCCCGCAGTGTCCGCGCGCGGCGGGGCTGGTCCTCGCCGCGCATCGGAGGAAGGAGAAGTGTGATGCGCGCAGCGATGGTCGGGGTTGTGGTCGTGACGGGTGTGTGGTTCGAGGTGGCGACGGCGGAGGTCCTGCCGCCGGTCGGGGGTCCCGCGCAGGTGCGCGCCGAGGATGCCGGCGCCGAGCGCATTCTTTCCAGGCTTCGCGTCCTCCCGGGGCTCGGTCAGTGGCGCGAGAAGGGGCGGGCCGACGAGCCGCGCCTGACGGATCGGGGTGACGAGAACACGCCGACGCCGGCATTCTTGGATCCGGCGGAGCCCCCTCGTGGTTTCGAGATCCTGACGACGCGACGGCTCGGCACCCCGGCCTGGATGGTCCGGGACCGCAGCACGTTCACCGTCCTGTGGGAAGGCCGCGTCCGTTGGCGGAGCGGGCAGCAGTGGGGTCTCGAGCTCACGTCGATCCGGGAAGCCGACGTGTTCGACAGGACGGCGGTCACACCATGGCCCTTCTGACCGTGGCCCTTCGGACGGGACGCTCGCCGGCCGGTACCTGGGCAGGTGTCACCTCGCGCCTTCGCGATGCGTCCGTGGCGTGACCCCGATGGACGGGGACGGTGGCACGTGCAGGATGGCGGTGTCGGGACGCGCCTTCGCATGGCCCGACGCCTGGTTCGGGGAGCAGCGGTCCGAAAGGCGACCGGCGCGCAGCGGATCGACCGATCCCGCCGTCGACGCCATCGTGCATGGCCGACGCATCCGTGTGAGGCGGGTGCAGGGCTGGCGGGAATCCGTCGATGCGCCGGGTCGTCCCGGGAGCGGTGAAGGCTTCACCCGCCGCGCGATCGCCTGTCCGCCCTGCGAGGCGCGCGAGCGGGCCGAGTCAGTCGAGCGGATCCGCGTGGCGCTGGACATCCTCCCCGGCCACTACCGGCAGGCCCTGTTCCTCGTCTATGTGGACGGGTGCACGCACGGCGAGACGGCGACCCGACTCGCCATCCCCCTAGGCACCGCCCACGCATGGGTCCGGCGGGGGTTGCGTGCGTTGCGCCGGGTGCATGCTTCCCTGGCGTCGACACCTGCGCTCGCCGTCACCAACTCGGGTCGCCTACGCCTCCGCCAGGGACGGCCAACGCGACTGGCAGCGGGGGCCGTTCAGGTGGTCAGTCAGACGATCGGGTGAGCGCCAGTGTCGATCTTGGTGTCAGCGGGCGCTCACGTTCACGATGCTCACGACGAGAAGCACCACGTAGGGAAACGCGACGGTGGGGCGCAGGGAATGGCCGAGGTACTCGGCCAGGAGTCCCGCGATCCCCGGTCGGCTTGCCTGCCATTCGGTGTGCAACCGGAAGGCGTCGGACCCGCCCGACTCGATGCGAAGCAGTCTCGCACCGAGCCGCGCCTGGGACGTCCGGAGGATGCCCTCCTGCAGCCAGAGGATGGGGAGCGGCAGGATCAACGCCAGAGCGGGCCACGACAGCGCAATGCCCAGTGTCGCGAGCACGACCGCGACGAGCTTGATGAGAAGTGCCGACGCCTCGTAGCGCTCGTGATCCTGCTGGAGGGCGATCCATTCCGTCCCGTCGGGGCTGGCGCTCATCGTGTTTCCGACCTCGTGTCTGCGTCCGATGGCCGACGTGGCCGGGCGCGTGCGGCGGCGAGGATACGTCCGTTGGTGCCGATCCAGAAGAAAAGCCCCGCGGAACCTCGCGGGGCTTGTCGATGATCGGGATGTGCAGGACTCAGGCGCGGCGTCGGCCCGCCCAGCCCACCAGCCCGAGGCCGCCGGCCAGCAGGGCCCAGGTCTGCGGCTCCGGAACGGCGGGCGTCATGCCGACGCCGTCGATGAACGCAAAGTACTGGTTGGCATTCTGGTCGTTCCAGAAGCGCACCGTGGTCTGTGCCTGCGTCGCGACGAACTCGAACGAGATCTGCTTCCACGTGGTGGTGCCCGTGGTCGCGACCGCCGTGTCGAAAGCCTGCGTGACGCCGTCGATCGTGACCTTCACCACGCCGGTACCGGTGCGGCCGAAGCCGAGATAGTTGCCGGCAGAGAAGGCGATCTCGTAGGTGTTGCCGACGATCGTGTCGACCGTCTGCTCGATACCGCCGGCGGAGTAAACGTAGTGAGCGAGGTCCACGATCATCACGCCGTCGGCCGCGCCACCGTAGCCCGTGGCGTTGAAGTACTCCACACCGTTCAGCACGGTGGTCCAGCCGGTCACGTACGTGCTGCCACCGGACAGGATGGAGTTGCCGCCGCCGCCCGGGGATTCGAAGCTGCCGTTCTCGAACAGGTTGGCAGCGTGGGCGCCGCCCGCGGAAACCATCAGGGCAGAAGCGGCGGAGAGAAGTTGGCGCTTCATGAAGACCTCGAGGGACATGTCCGGAGCGCCCCTTACAGCAAATCGTCGGCCACCGAATGGAATCAGGTGCTTGCGGCGGGTCGCAGGCTCGTGTGAAAACCTTTTCGACAAACGGGGCTAGGGAGAATCAGGGGCTAGGGGCTAGGGGCTAGGGAAAATCACTGCTTCGCACCGAGGTCGATACTCCACTGGTCTGCTGAACGCGGTTGTTCAAGCGCAGCCCACTGAGCGCAACACTCGTGGCATGCGATGGTTTCCCCTAGTCCCTAGTCCCTAGTCCCTGTACTCCCCGCAACACCCTCAGCACCGCGCAGGCCGCGCCGAACCCGTTGTCGATGTTCGTGACAACGAGGCCTGCGGCGCAGCTGGACAGCATCGAGTGCAGGGCGGAGTGCCCGCCTGCCGCGACGCCGTAGCCCACCGAGGTCGGCACGCCGATCACGATGCCCGGCAGCAGGCCGCCCACGACGGTCGGCAGTGCGGCATCCATCCCCGCGACGGCGACGACGACCGGCAGCCGTTGCAGTTCCTCGACGCGTTCCATCAGGCGCCACAGTCCCGCGACACCGACATCCGTGATCTCCAGCGCGGGTTCGCCGTACCACGCCAGGGTCCGGGTGACTTCGCGGACCACGGAGACGTCGGAGGTTCCCGCGGCGACGACGCCCACGCGGATCTGCACCCGCAGCGGCTCCGGCGCGCCGAACCACGCCGTGCGGGACAACGGGTCGTAGTCGAGGCGCGCCCGGTGGACCTCGGGCAGGGCATCGAACTGGGCCTGATCGAGACGCGTGAACAGGAAGCGGGCATTGCGTGCGGCGGCCTGGTCGAGGATCGCCGCGAGGTGTGGGACGCTCTTCGAGCCGGCGAGGATCGCCTCTTCCAGGCCCATGCGATTGCGGCGATCGAAGTCCAGGCGGATGTCTTGGGACGGATTCATCGGCGCGACCTCCATCAAGCCTGGCGTGAGGCCGGGGCGCGGAGCTGGTGGATCAGGAAGGCGCTGCCGGTGCGATAGGGCGCGAAGCTGACCGCGAGCGTGAAGCCGCGGGCGGCGAAGAGGCCGGCGACCTCGTCGGACAGGCCAGACCGGCGGCTGTCGTCCAGGGCGGCGAGGCTCGCAGCATCCAGTTCGATCACGGCGCCCGTGGCCCGGACGCGGCATCGCACGGTCGAGGGATTCAGGCGTTCCTTCACGAGCTGCTCGGAGGCGTGAACAGCCGCGAGCATCCCGGGGTCGATCCCGATGCCGGTCTCGATCCGGCTCGACAGGCACGGCGCGGACGGCAGTTCGGCGATGTCCCCCAGCCCCAGCTCGCGGGCGAGTGCGCGGACCGTCGACTTGTCGATGGCGGCTTCCACGAACGGGTGCCGCACCGAATGCTCCGCAGCGGCGTCGAGTCCCGGCCGGTACTCGCCGAGATCGTCGAGGTTCGTGCCCGAGACGATCTGCGCCGACGTGGCAGGGCGGATCGCTCCGTACAGGCTCGTCTTGCAGAAGTAGCACCGGTTCACCGGGTTCGCGCGGTACTGGGCCACGGCGAACTCGCCGGCGTTGATGAGAGTGAGCGACCAGCCTTCGCTTTCGGCCAGCGCCTGCGTGCGCCGGGTGGCCTCGTCCGGCACGGCCGGCGAGACGGCATGGAACATCGTGACGCGCCCGGCGAAGCGCCGGTGCGCGAAGGTCGCGAGCGTGAGGCTGTCGACACCACCGCTCACCGCACAGGCGATGGCGGGCAGTGTCGAGAGCACGGTCTCGAGACGCTCGAGAGGGGCGGCGACGGCATTCAAGCGGAAGGTTCCTCGTCCTGATTCGCGAGCCCGGCGTCTTCCGCCGCGCGCCGCAGCCGGCTGCGGGTGTCGCTGCCGGCAAGGGGTTGCATGTCGTCGGCCTCGGCCTTGGCGGTCCGGGTGTCGGAGCGCTGCGCGACCTTGACCCTGACGGCGTGATTGCCCACCTGGACCACGCGCAGGTCGCGCGGCAGGCGACGGCGACGCACGAGGCCGTGACGCAACCCGATGGTCGTGGTCTCGAGGAAGCACGCGTCGATCACGCCTTCCGTCGCGCCGGGCTCGGCGAGCACCTGGATGTGCGCGGTGAGGCGCCCCTTCTTGCCGAAGGCCGGTGTCTGCAGCACGTCGAGCACCCCGGGGAACGCGCGGATCCGATCGAGGCCGATCGCGAGGTCCTCGGGGGTCTGGTCGTCGACCTCGAACGAGAGCACCGCGACCTCGCCGCCTTCGCCGTCGTCCCCGTCATCGCCCAGCTCCGCGGGTTCGAAGGCGCAGACGCGCAGCACGTTCGAGAGGTTCGGAAACACCCGGGTGCCGAAGCCGTAGCCGATCTGGCGCAGCACGCGTGGCTGGCGGTCGCCGGTGGACTGGCGGACACCGAGGTGACGCAGGATCGCGGCGCCGGTGGGCGTGATCCGCTCGCCCATGAGGCCGTCGTCGACGAAGGCGTAGCCCTGCAGGATCTCCGCCGTGGCGGGCACGGGGACAGGCAATCGGCCGTGGGCGGTCTGCACGAAACCGGCACCGAGAGGCAGCGTGCCAACCGTCCAGCCGTCGGCGCCCAGCGCATCGATCAGCCAGGCGGCGCCGACGATGTCGGCGATGGAATCCCACTCGCCCAGTTCGTGGAACGAGACGTCGTCGGGCGCCATGCCGTGGACCTTGCCCTCGGCGGTCGCGAGCACCGTGAAGATGCCGACCACGTGCGCCTTGACCCCGGGCGTCAGCGTCGACGCGAGCAGGTGCGCGCGCAGGTCCGCGAAATTCCGGTGGGTGTGCAGTGACTGCGGATGCCGGTGGATGCCGTGCGGGGCGGGTTCGACCGGGATGTTGACGATGAAGCGGCTGCCGGTCAGCGCATGGTCGCGATGGGGTTCGAAGCGGCAGTCGATGCGGTCGGGGACGCCGGCGGCGCGGACGGCCGCCAGCATGCCTTCACGCAGGTGCGGGAACGCATCGGTGACCGCCGCGATGAACATATCGCCGGCGACACCGCCGACGGCATCGAGGTGGATCCGCATGCGATCCCTGTGCTGGCCTGCAACCTACGCGTGCGCGTGGTCGTGGTGCTTGCCAAGCATCGGGTAGATCGTGCCCTTCGCGTCGAACTTGAAGGGAGCGGGCTCACCGACGATCTCGAACATCGAGGGGTTCGCCTTGATGAACGGCAGCATCCCCTCCGACACGTGGATATCCAGCACTTCAAGCGTATTCGCGATGCGGACGATCTTGGTGTCCTGCGGCTTCACGCGCACCACGGTCTTCACGGCGAGGCGGATGGCGTCCTCGTCGGTGTTCATGATGATCGGGATCGCGGCGCCGTCGAGGTACGTGGACGTGATCACGTTCGCGTACGTCTTGGCGATGTCGAGGTCCTTGTAGAGCCGCATCGTGATGACGTCCGCACCGCCGATGCCCGTCGCGTTGCCGTGGGTCTCGGGCGTGAGGCCCAGCACGGCGATCTTCTTCACGAACGGCTTCATGTTCCATTCGGTGTGGCGGCAGTTGCGACCCGTGATGTTGGGGTCCATGCCGGAACCGGAGATGTTCTTGCCGATGCGCTCGACGACCAGCACGTCGATCTCGTCGAACTGCAGCCGCGCCATCATCGCCTTCGCCTGCGCCTGAAGCTCGGGTTCGCGGGTGAAGATCTGTTCGGTCGGCACGGCCTCGATGAGGGCCGTCTCGTCGGCGGCGTTCTCGACCATCGCGACACCCATCAGGATGTTCTTCTTCGCGATGATGAGGCGGGCGGCGGCGGGGAGCAGTTCGCCGAAGGCGTCCATGCCCTCGGTGTGCAGTTCGGTCGCGCCGACGATCTTGCCCATGCCGATCGTCAGCATCTTCACGATGCCGGATTCGATCGGGGCGCGGAAATTGGTGTGCGGCTTGACGCGGCAGACCACCACGACGCCATCGGCGGCGGCCGCCAGCTTGTCCATGTAGACCGGCATGCCGGAGGGCAGCTTGCCGAGTTCGACGACGTCCATCTGCGAGTGGACCGGGCAGCCCATCGTCTCTTCGGTGATGCCGTAGCCTTCGAGCACTTCGCGCTGGCCCTCGGCCGTCGCGCCCCCGTGGCTGCCCATGGCCGGGAAGATGAAGGGCTTGGCACCCAGTGCCTTCAGTTCGGCGATGACCTGCTTCACGCAGGCGGCGATGTTGGCGATGCCGCGGCTGCCGCAACCCACGGCGATGGTCATGCCGGGCTTCACCTTGGCGCGGACGTCGGCACGCTGGAACTGGGTGGCCACCGTGCCCGCGATGTCGGTCACACGGGGGGTCTCGAACTTCTGGCGGACGTGGATCATGCGCGGCAGGGGAATGTCGAGCCCGCCCGCGATGTTCACTTCAATCTTGTCACCGATCATTTCACCCCTCCCGTTGTGCGGACGCATCGGCCGAGCGGCCGAGACTCCTGAGTAGACCCCGATTCTGCCACCCTCAGGGGGTACCCGCCACAGCGCGGTAGAGCGCGGCATAGCGGCGGGCCGCGGCGTCCCAGGAGAAATCCCGGCCCATGCCGGCCCGCTGGATGCGCCGCCAGGCCCGCCGGTCGGCGAACGCCGCTGCGGCGCGACGCAGTGCCGCCAGCAGCGCGGGCGGGTTCGGCTCGTGGAACAGGAAGCCGGTCCCTTCCCCGGCGGCCACCGCCTCTGGGGTCGCGTCGACGATGCTGTCGGCCAGCCCGCCGGTCGCGCGGGCCACGACCGGGGTGCCGTAGCGCTGGCTGTACATCTGGTTGAGGCCGCAGGGTTCGAACCGCGAGGGCATCACGAAGACGTCGGCGCCGGCCTCCACCAGATGCGACAGCCCCTCGTCGAAACCGATCCGCACGCCGATCCGGCCCGGATGGCGGGCGGCGAGGTCGCGGTAGGCGTGCTCCAGCGTCGGCTCTCCCGAGCCCAGGATCGCGAACTGCATCGGCAGCGCGAGGGCTTCCTCGATGCAGGCAAGCAGCAGGTCGAGTCCCTTCTGGTGGGCGAACCGCGTGACGAGTCCGGCGACCGGGACACCTTTGATGTCCTCCAGCCCCATCAGATTGCGCAGTGCCGATCGGTTGGCGTCCTTCCGCAGCAGGCTGTCGACGCCGTACCGGCGCGGGATCAGCGGGTCGGTGCCCGGGTTCCACGCCTCGAGATCGATACCGTTCAGGATCCCCGTGAGGTCCTTCGCGCGCCACGAGAGAAGGCCCTGCATGCCGAAGCCGAGCGGTTCGTGCTGGATCTCGCGAGCGTAGTTCGGGCTCACCGTCGTGATGCGGTCGGCCGTCTGCAGGCCACCCTTCAGGAACGAGATGTTGCCGAAGAACTCGACGCCATCCATCCGGAAGACGTCCCACGGGAGCCCGGTCTTCGGCAGGCTCTCCGCGGGGAAGATGCCCTGGTACGCGAGATTGTGGATCGTGAAGAGCGTCCGCGCAGGCTGCCCGCCGCCCAGCCTGAGGAAAAGCGGGGCGAGCCCGGTCTGCCAGTCGTTGCAATGGAGGACATCCGGGCGCCAGGCGATCGGGGAGGTCTCCTGGGACAGCATCGCCGCCACGCGCGACAGCAGCGCGAAGCGCCGGTCGTTGTCGGGCCAGTCGGCGCCGTCCGCGCGCTGGTACGGACCGCCGTCACGCGCGTACAGATCGTCGCGGGCGATGACGTACAGCGGGACACCATCCGGCATCGCGCCTTCGAGCAGCGCCACGCGGCCCAGCGCCGGCACGTCGAACTCCGCCAGCACCGTCGGCTGTCCACCCAGGTGCCGGAGCACCGAGGGATACCCGGGCAGCAGGATCCGCACGTCGACGCCCTCGCGGCGCAGGGCGGCGGGCAGGGCACCGCTCACGTCGGCGAGTCCGCCGGTCTTCACGAGGGGTGCGGCTTCGGAGGTGGCGAACAGGACTTGCATGGATCCGTTGCAGTGGGAGTGAGGGAGGTCGCGCGGGGCGCCTGCGACGATCACAGCGCCAGGATCACCGCGGCCAGCGGCGGCAGGGTCAGCACGAGCGACCACGGCAGGTTCATCCACGGGTGGGCTTCGGCCGTGACGCCATGGCCGTTGCCCTGGTCCGAGCCGCCGTAGAACCGCGAGTCGCTGTTGAAGATCTCGCGGTAGTGCCCGCCCGATGGCACCCCGATGCGGTAGCCGGGACGGCTGACGGGCGTGAAGTTCATCAGCACCACGACGCACCGGCCTTCGCGGTCGCGTCGCAGCCAGCTCACCACCGAGTGGTCGGCGTCGTGGCAGTCGATCCACTGGAAGCCGGCCGGATCGAAATCGAGATCGTGCAGCGCCGGGACGTCGCGATACAGCCGATTGAGATCGCGCGCACACGCCTGGGCCCCGCCGTGCCACGCCGTCTCGAGCAGGTGCCAGTCGAGCTCGCCGCCCACGCGCCATTCGCGGCCCTGGCCGAACTCGTTGCCCATGAAGTTCAGCTTCTTGCCCGGCGTGCAGGCCTGCCACGCGAGCAGCAGGCGGAGGTTCGCGAACTTCTGCCACGCATCGCCGGGCATCTTGTCGAGCAGCGAGCGCTTGCCGTGCACGACCTCGTCGTGCGACAGCGGCAGCATGAAGTTCTCGCTGTACGCGTAGATCTGGCCGAAGGTGAGCTTGTCGTGGTGGTAGCGGCGATGGATCGGGTCGTGCGCGAGGTACGCGAGCGAGTCGTTCATCCAGCCCATGTTCCACTTCATCGAGAAGCCGAGGCCGCCCACGTACACCGGCCGCGACACCATCGGCCATGCGGTGGACTCCTCGGCGAACGTCAGCGCGCCGGGGTAGTCGCGGTGGACCATCGCGTTCAGCGCACGCAGGAACTCGATCGCTTCCAGGTTCTCGCGCCCGCCGAAGCGGTTCGGGATCCACTCGCCCGCACGCCGCGAGTAGTCGAGGTAGAGCATCGACGCCACGGCATCGACCCGGAGGCCGTCGAGATGGAACTCCTCGAGCCAGAAGGCCGCCGACGACAGGAGGAAGCTGCACACCTCCTTGCGCCCGTAGTTGAAGACGTGCGTGCCCCACTCCTCGTGGAGCCCCATCCGCGGGTCCTCGTGCTCGTAGAGTGCCGACCCGTCGAAGCGGGCGAGCGCCCAGGCGTCGCGCGGGAAGTGGCCCGGCACCCAGTCGAGGATCACGCCCAGCCCGGCGCGGTGGCACGCGTCGACGAAGCTGCGGAACTCGTCGGGCGTGCCGAAGCGGCTCGTCACGCCGAAGTAGCCGGTGGTCTGGTAGCCCCATGATTCGTCGAGGGGATGCTCCGACACCGGCAGCAGCTCGAGGTGCGTGTAGCCCATGTCGAGCGCGTAGGGGATGAGATGCGCTGCCATCTCGGCGTACGTGTAGAACGCGCCGTCGGGATGGCGCTTCCACGATCCGAGGTGCACCTCGTAGGCGTTCAGCGGCGCGTGCAGCCACTCTCGATGGGCGCGCGCCAGCATCCACGGAGCGTCGGACCATTCGAATCGCGACGTCTGGACGCGGGCCGCTGTCCCGGGCCGCAGCTCGAACGCGCGCCCGTACGGGTCGGACTTCACGAAGACGGTGCCGCTCGCGCGGTGCCGGATCTCGAACTTGTAGAGCGTGTCCGGCAGCAGGTCGGGGATGAAGAGTTCCCAGACGCCGCTCGCGCCGCGCGACACCATCGGGTGCACCCGGCCGTCCCAGCGGTTGAAGTCGCCCACGACGCTCACGCGCTCGGCGTTCGGCGCCCAGCAGGCGAAGCGGACGCCGGCGGTGCCACCGCGCTGGGTGGCAATGGCCCCCAGCACCTTCCAGCCGCGGGTGAGCCGGCCTGCATTGAACAGATACAGATCGTCGTCGCCGATGGTCGGCGGGAACACCCACGGGCTCGTGATCTCGCTCTTCCAGCCCCCATGGTCCACGACGAGCCGCAGTGGCTTCGCGGGCTCCCGGGGCACCGTCACCTCCCACAGCCCCGGCGCGACCGACACGAGCGGCACCGACTGATCGCCATCCCGCAGGGTCACGCTCGACGCATGCGGGTCCATGTGGCGGACGACCCAGCCGCGCCCTGCGGGGTGGACCCCGAGGATCTCAAGAGGGTCGTGCTGGCGTCCGGCGAGCAGTTGATCGAAGCGGGGATCGTTCACTGGAGTCACGGTGGAGGCGGGAGCACGCTGGAAGAGAGGGAATGACGGGACGTGCGGGAGGACGCGACGGAAACGATCCCGCGGGTATTATAGGGACGCGCCTGCCGGGAGCCTCACCATATCTCCCGGACCGTCCACCCGTCGACGAGAGAATCATCATGGTCAGTCCGACCGATCCCCGCTTCGTCAGCAAGCTCGTCAAGGACAGCTACGCCCTCATCCTCGCGGGTGGCAAGGGCAGCCGGCTCCGCAACCTCACCGACTGGCGCGCGAAGCCTGCCGTGCCGTTCGGCGGCAAGTTCCGGATCATCGACTTCGTGCTCTCGAACTGCGTGAACTCCGGCGTGCGCCGCATCGGCATCGCCACGCAGTACAAGGCCCACAGCCTGATCCGCCACATCCAGCGCGGCTGGAGCTTCCTCGACGGCCGCTTCGACGAGTTCGTCGACGTCCTGCCGGCCTCCCAGCGCCTCGATGACGGGTGGTACGCCGGCACCGCCGACGCCGTGTACCAGAACCTCGACATCCTGCGCTCCAACGACCCGACGTACGTGCTGATCCTCGGCGGGGATCACATCTACAAGATGGACTACGGGCGCCTGCTCTCCGATCACGTGCAGAAGCGGGCCGATCTCACCGTCGCGTGCATCGAGGTGCCGCTCGCCGATGCGCGGGCGTTCGGTGTGATGGGCGTCGACGACGAATGGCGCGTGCGCGAGTTCGTCGAGAAGCCCGACGAGCCGCAGTGCGTGCCCGGCCGCCCCGACATGGCGCTCGCCAGCATGGGCATCTATGTCTTCAACACGCGCTTCCTGTACGAACAGCTGGAGCGCGACACGCACACGCCCGGTTCCACGCACGACTTCGGCAAGGACATCATCCCGCACCTCGTCCCGCGCTATCGCGTGTTTGCCCACAGCTTCACCGAGAGCTGTGTCGGGATGGAGGACGGCGCCCCGTACTGGCGCGACGTCGGCACGGTCGACGCCTTCTGGGAGGCGAATCTCGACCTCGCGAGCGTCGAGCCCGAACTGAACCTGTACGACCGCGAGTGGCCGATCTGGACGTGGCAGGAGCAGCTGCCGCCCGCGAAGTTCGTGTTCGACGAGGACGGGCGCCGCGGGTACGCCGTCGATTCCCTGGTGTCCGGCGGCTGCATCGTCAGCGGTTCCCGCATCGCGCGCTCGGTGCTCTTCTCGAACGTGAAGCTGAACAGCTACGGCTCGATCGAGGACTCCGTGATCCTGCCCGAGGTGGTGCTGAACCGAGGCGTGAAGCTGAAGCGTTGCGTCGTCGACAAGCACTGCGTCCTGCCCGCGGGCCTCGAGGTCGGCTTCGATCCCGTCGAGGACGCCCGGCGGTTCCACGTCACCGAAGGCGGCGTCACGCTCATCACCCCCGACATGCTCGGGCAGCCGGTCTTTCATCAGCGGTAGATCCTCCCCGAGGCAGCCTCATGGAAGTTGCAGTCCGCACGGTCGACCTGGTGCTCTTCTGGCACATGCACCAGCCGGATTTCCGGGACTGCGTGACCGGGGAGTTCCGGCTGCCGTGGGTCTACCTGCACGCGGTGAAGGATTACTCGGACATGGCGGCGCATCTCGAGCGGCATCCGCGCGTGCGTGCCGTGGTGAACTGGGTGCCCGTGCTGCTCGATCAGCTCGAAGACTACGCCGACCAGTTCGAGACCGGCCGCCTGCGCGATCCGCTGCTCCGCTTCCTCGACGCCGACGAACTCGACACCCTCGGCCCGGCCGATCGCGACCTGCTCTTCGATCGCTGCTTTCGAGCGAACCACGAGAAGATGATCGAGCCGTATCCGGCGTATCGGCGTCTGCTCGAACTCTTCCGTTTCGCGGAGGCGCAGGGCGGCGCGGGCCTCGACTATCTCTCTGGCCGCTACCTGTCCGACCTGCTCACCTGGTACCACCTCGCGTGGACGGGCGAGACCGTGCGCCGCGATCACGCGGTGGTCGTCGAGCTGATGACGAAGGGCGAGCATTTCACCGCCGCCGATCGTCGGGCGCTGCTCGCGGTGATCGGACGCGTCACGGCCGACATCATCCCGCGGTGGCGACACCTCGCCGAGCGCGGCCAGATCGAGATCTCCAGCACGCCGCACTACCATCCCATCGGCCCGCTGCTGCTCGACTTTGCCGCCGCGCACGAGCGCGAGCCCGATGCCCCCCTCCCGCGGCATCCGCGCTATCCGGGCGGACGCCAGCGGCTCGCGACCCACATCGCCTGGGGGCTCGAGTCGCACGCCGCCCGGTTCGGGCATCCGCCCGTCGGTATCTGGCCCGCCGAAGGTGCCGTGTCGAGCGCTTTCGTCGAGATGCTCGGCCGCGAAGGCGTGTCGTGGACGGCTTCCGGCGAAGCGATCCTCGCGGCGAGCCTGGCCGCGGCCGGTCCGCTGCCCCCGCGCGAACAGTACGTGTATCGCCCATGGCACATCGGCGCCACCGGGGTTACGGGCTTCTTCCGGGACGACCGGCTGTCCGATGCCATCGGCTTCGAGTACTCGAAGTGGCATGGTCGGGATGCGGCGGCCCACATGATCGGCGAGCTCGAGCGCATCGCCGCCGAGGCGCCGGGTCCCGAGGTGCCGGTGGTCAGCATCATCCTCGACGGCGAGAACGCCTGGGAGTACTTCCCCTACAACGGCTTCTACTTCCTCGACGATCTCTACGCGTCGCTCGAATCGCATCCGACGATCCGCACGACGACGTGCGCGGTGGTCGTCGCGGAAGGCGGCACGCGCATCGGGCAGCTCGACACGCTGGTCGCCGGCAGCTGGGTCTACGGCAGCCTCTCGACGTGGATCGGCAGCCGCGACAAGAACCTCGCGTGGGACCTCCTGTGCGAAGCGAAGGCGAGCTACGACCTCGTCACCGCGAGCGCTCGACTCTCACACGACGAGCAGGAAGCCGCGTCGCGGCAGCTCGGCGTGTGCGAAGGCTCCGACTGGTGCTGGTGGTTCGGCGACTACAACCCGCCGGAGTCGGTGCAGGCGATGGACGCCGTCTACCGCGCCAATCTTGCGCGGTTGTACGAGCTGATGAAGCTTGCGCCACCCGCCTCGCTGGCAACCCCGGTGAGCCTCGGCGGCGCGCGGAGTGCCGACACCATGGGCGCCATGCGTCGCTCCACCTGATCGGCCGCGACCGGCGCGACGTCGCCGTCTACAATCCGATCCTCCCGCCGTCGCGCATCTCCATCACGTCCGGTCACTGCATGCACATTCACATCCTCGGCATCTGCGGCACCTTCATGGGCGGCATCGCCGTCATCGCCCGGCAGGCGGGTCACACCGTCACGGGGTGCGACGAAAACGTCTACCCGCCGATGAGCACGCAGCTCGAACAGCAGGGCATCCGACTCACCGAAGGGTGGGATCCCCACCAGACCGAGCTGTGCCCGGATCTCTACGTGATCGGCAACGTGGTGTCGCGCGGCAACCCGCTGATGGAAGCCATCCTCGCGCGCGGTCTGCCCTACGTCTCCGGCCCCCAGTGGCTCGCCGAGACCTTGCTGCGCAACCGCTGGGTGCTCGCCGTCGCCGGCACGCACGGCAAGACGACCACCGCATCGATGCTCGCGTGGATCCTCGAAGACGCCGGCCTGCGCCCCGGTTTCCTCATCGGGGGCGTGCCGATGAACTTCGGCCTGTCGGCGCGGATCACCGACTCCCATTTCTTCGTCATCGAGGCCGACGAGTACGACACGGCCTTCTTCGACAAGCGCTCGAAGTTCGTGCACTACCGGCCCCGCACCGCGGTGCTGAACAACCTCGAGTTCGACCACGCGGACATCTTTCCCGACCTCGGCGCCATCGAGACGCAGTTCCATCATCTTGTCCGCACGGTGCCCGGCAACGGGCTGATCGTCGCCAACGGCGCCGAGGCATCGCTCGACCGTGTGCTCGCGCGTGGATGCTGGACGCCCGTGGAGCGCTTCGGTGCGGCGGGCGGCTGGGAGGCGGGTGCGCCGGCCGCCGACGGGTCCTTCGACGTGATCCTGAAGGGCGAGACCGTCGGGCGCGTGCAGTGGGATCTCCTCGGCGAGCACAACCGGTGGAACGCCGTTGCCGCCATCGCGGCCGCGCGCCATTCCGGCGTGCCGGTGGCCGCGGGCATCGAAGCGCTCGGCCGGTTCCGCAACGTCCGACGGCGCATGGAGCTGCGCGGCACTGTGCGCGACATCGCGGTCTACGACGACTTCGCGCACCATCCCACGGCGATCGCCACGACCGTCGGCGGCCTGCGCCATCGCGTGGGCGGCGCGCGCATCCTGGCCGTGCTCGAACCGCGCTCCAACACGATGAAGCTCGGCGTGATGAAGGCGCAGCTGCCCGGCAGCCTGACGGACGCCGATCGCGTGTATTGCTACGCCGGCGGCCTCGGGTGGGACGCCGCGGAAGCGCTCGCGCCGCTCGGGGATCGCGCGGCGACGTTCACGGATCTCCGCGCCCTCGTCGAGGCCGTGGCGACCGAAGCGCGGCCCGGCGACCACATCCTCGTCATGAGCAACGGCGGGTTCGGCGGGGTGCACGGGAAGTTGCTGGAGCGGCTGGCGAAAGTGTAGGAGGGGGCCATGCCCCCGAAAGCGGTGGATGCAAGGAAGCGTTTCAACCGGAATCATCGCTTTCGCGGCCATGGGCCGCTCCTACACGGGCATGGCCCCCTCCTACGAGACCGCCCCGACTCACCCACCACGGACCCCACCCATGCGTGACCTCCCCTTCCGGATCGTCAACGTCTTCGCCACCGACGCCACGCTCTCCGGCAATCCGCTCTGCGTCTTCGAGGACGCCCGCGGGCTCGACGATGCGGCACTGCTCGCGCTGGCGATCCAGTTCAACCTCTCCGAAACGACGTTCGTGCTGCCGTCGACTGTCGCCGACGCGCGGGTCCGCATCTTCACGCCGAACGGCGAGATGCCCTTCGCCGGGCATCCGACCCTGGGCACGGCGTTCGTCGTCGGGCGCGGCGACGCCGTCCGGCTGGAGATGCAGGCGGGGATCATTCCCGTCGCGATCGAGGGCGATCGCCTGACGCTCACCGCGAACGCGCCGCAATGGCGGCCCCCCGAGGCGACGCGCGACGAACTCGCGGCGATGCTCGGCCTCGCGACCGCGGATCTCGGCGACACGCCGCTCTGGGTGAGCACGGGCAGCGATCAACTGCTGATCCCGCTCGTGTCCGAAGACGCGCTCGCCCGCGCGTGGCCCGTCGCGGCACTGGCGGCGCGCTGGAAGAATCCCGGCGGCATGGTGAAGATCCACTGCTTCGTCGACGGTCCCGGCGAACGCCTTCCCGTGCGGTTCTTCTTTGAGAAGCAGGCGGGTGTCTTCGCCGAGGATCCCGGCACGGGATCGGCGTGCGCGAATCTCGGAGGCTGGTGGATCGCGACCGGGCAGGGACTCCCGCGATCGGTGACCGTGCACCAGGGCGATCATCTCGGCCGCGCGTGCCGCCTCGCGCTCGCTGTGGACGCCGACCGGACGATCCGCGTGGGCGGGCGCGTGGTCGAGGTGGCGCGGGGGACGTTCCGGCTGTAGCGCCGATCAGTCCCCGCCGTACGCCCTGGCGTCGTTCGGGGCAACCAACGCCCCGTCGCTCAGCCCTTGCCCTTCACCCACAGCGACTTCGGCAGCAGGCAGTGAACGTGTCGCGCGCCGGGTTCGAGGCGGCCGACGCGCGCATCCATCGCGAGGCTCGCCAGCGAGTAGGCGTCGAGCGGCGACATCTTCGTGCGGTCCGCCACGTCGCGGATCATGCGCATCGCGGCCTCGTTCAGCGCCTGCATGAGATCGCCGTCCACGGCGTGTGCGACGAAGTTGTTGCGCGTCTCGGCGGTGGGTCGGATGCCGGGCTTCGCGCGCGCCCGCTTCGGCAGCATGCAGTAGAGACCCTTCACCTGGTTCACGACCTCGGCGACGCGGCAGTCACCGTAGGTCGCCATGTGCTTGCGCGCACCCGCCTGGTCCATGCCCTGCGTCTCGACCAGGAACTTCACGGTCTCCTCCTCGAGGATCTCGAGCGCCTTGTTGAGATCGCGGTCGTAGCCGACGGTGATCCAGTGGGTGGGTGTCTCGATGCGCGGCCACGCGAGCTTCGCGCCCTTCACCACCTCGACCGTCAGGTTCAGCTCGCTGAACGCCGTCTCGATGGCCGTCAGGTTGATCTCGCCGTTGCCCTGCGCCGCGTGCGAGTCGCCCGACCACAGCAGCGCGCCGTCGACGAACACCGGGATCTCGATCGACGTGCCCGCCACGAGTTCGCGGATGTCGATGTTGCCGCCGAACGGGCCGGGCGGCACGGTGCTGAACTTGCCGCTCTCGGCGCGTGCGACCCCCAGCACGCCAGGGAAGGGGCGCACCGGGATCTCGATCCCGGGAAGGAATTCGGTCACGCCCCGTGCGAGGTCGAAGTAGAAGTACTTCACCTGCGGTTCCGGGAACACGTCGGGGAACTGCCCGAGCTTCAGGTCGCCGGGGAGGTTCCAGTTGGCACCGTAGCTGCGCGGGACGATGCGGTTGATGCGGATCCGGAGCGCATCACCGGGCATCGCGCCCTCGACGTACACCGGCCCCGTGATCGTGTGCGGGCCGCGGCCGGGATGGGCTTTCCGGAGGCGCGTGATCTCGTCCACCGGCACGCCGGGGAGCACCTGGTTCATGGAGGCCATCATGGTCTCCATCACCAGCGTGTCGCCGGAGCGGATGCGCGCGCGCGGTGTTTCGGACTGGTCGAACCAGCCCCACTGCACCGTCTCGTCGGTGGCGGGAAGCAGGTAGACGCCGCCCTGGTACTGGCCGACGTAACCGTCGCGCAGGGCTTTCATCTCGGGACGCATGGGGGTGGGTTCCTCGGCGTGGGTCGTCGGGAGGACACCGGCGGCAGCGGCCGTGGCGCAGCCGGCCAGGAAATCGCGGCGGGAGTGCATGGCGGTCATCCGTGTACGGGAGCGCGACATATACACGATGGCCGCGGTCCGCGCATCGGACGCACCACCGAAGGGCGCCCGGCGTGCCTCGCCGGGTTGGTCGCACAATGGCGCCCTGTCTCGGGAGCGGCCCATGTACCTCTACATCCACGGATTCAACAGCGCCCCGGCGTCGATCAAGGCGCGCCAGCTCAACACCCGTCTGGCGGCCCTCGGCCGTGGCGCCGAGTTCGTCTGTCCCGCCCTGCCCCCGTCGCCCCGCGAGGCGATGGCGCTGCTCGAACGCACGATCGCCGGTCGCGGCGATCAGCCCCTGGTGCTCGTCGGCAGCTCGCTCGGCGGGTTCTACGCGACGTGGATCGCCGAACACCACGACTGTCGTGCGGTGCTGGTGAACCCGGCGATCACGCCGCACGAAGGCCTCGTTGCCTGGCTGGGCCCGCAGAAGAATCTCTACACCGGCGAGGCCTACGAGCTCACCCGTGGCCACCTCGACGAGATGGCCGCGCTCTTCGTGCCGCGGTCCACGCATCCCGAACGGCTCTTCCTCATGCACACGACGGGCGACGAACTGCTCGACTGGCGCATCGCCGTCGCACGGTTCGCGGGCTCGAAACAGCACGTCATCGAGGGCTCGGACCACGGGTTCCCGGAGTTCGAGCAGTACCTCGAGGAAGTGATCACCTTCGGCGACGACGGCACGTAAGTGCGCGGCCCGTATAATCGCGGCGCTTCGGGCGGGGGGCATCCGCCGGCGCCCGCGACTCACCAGGTCACTCCGTGAACGTCTTCTACGAAGAGGATGGCGGCTTCAAAGCCGGCACCGTCCTCGCCGACAACAACACCTCGCTCCAGGTCGAGACGGCCCACGGCAAACGCACCAAGGTCAAGGCGAATGCCGTGATGGTGCGCTTCGAGTCGCCGGGCCTCACCGCCTTCGCCGAGGGCGCGCAGGCGCTCGCGGCCGACATCGACCCGAACTTCCTCTGGGAGGTCGCGCCGCAGGACGAGTTCGACTACGCCGACCTCGGGAAAGACTACTTCGGTCACGCGCCGAATCCGATGGAAGCCGCCGGCCTGCTCCTGCGGCTGCACGGCGCGCCGATGCACTTCTACAAGAAGGGCCGCGGCCGCTATCGCGCTGCGCCGCCGGACTCGCTGAAGGCCGCGCTCGCCGGCGCCGAGCGCAAGCGCCTGCAGGCCCTCGCGCAGGCGGAGTACATCGAGACCCTTTCGCGCTTCGAGCTGCCCGAGGCCTTCCGCGACAAGCTGCCCGAACTGCTCTACGCGCCCGACCGGAACACCATCGAGGTGAAGGCGCTCGAGAGCGCCGCGGTGGCGACCGGCCTGTCGACGCTGCATCTGCTCGAGAAGTGCGGCGCGATCCCGTCGAGTCACGAGTACCACTTCAACCGCTTCCTCCACGAACACTTTCCTCGCGGCATGGCCTTCGCCGACCCCGGCGAGATGCCCGAGCCCGGCGACCTGCCCGTGGCCGAGGTCGAGGCGTTCAGCATCGACGATGCCACGACGACCGAGATCGACGATGCGCTGTCGATCGTCGCGTTGCCCGCCGGCGGCTGGCGCATCGGCATCCACATCGCCGCGCCTGCGCTGGGCATCCTGCCCGGGTCACCGATGGACGCCGCGGCCTCGCGACGCCTGTCGACGATCTACATGCCCGGCCGGAAGATCACGATGCTGCCGGACGCCGTGATCGATCGGTACACGCTGCTCGAAGGCTCCGCGCGACCCGCCGTGTCGCTGTACGTCTTCGTCGACGAGGCCCTCGATCCGGTCGGCTACGAGACCCGCGTGGAGCGCGTGCCGATCGTCGCGAACCTGCGGCACGACGCGCTGGACGTGCTGTTCAACGAGGAGACGGTGGCCGCCGGCCAGCTCGACTTCCCGTACGGTCGCGAACTGGAGCTGCTGCTGCGTTTCGCGCGCCGCCGCGAGATCGCGCGCGGCAAGGCCGATGGCCAGCCCGACCGGCAGGACTACAGCTTCTACGTCGAGAACGACCGCGTGCGCATCGTCGAGCGCCGGCGCGGGTCGCCGATGGACAAGGTGGTGGCCGAGATGATGATCCTCGCCAACACCGAGTGGGGCCGCCAGCTCGCCGAGTTCGGCGTCCCGGGCATCTACCGCGTGCAGGGTGGCGGCAAGGTGAAGATGTCGGTGGAGGCCGCACCGCACGAGGGGCTCGGTGTTGCCCAGTACGCGTGGTCCAGCAGCCCGCTGCGCCGCTACGTCGACCTCGTGAACCAGCGCCAGATCATCGCCGTCACGCAGGGCACCGAGGCGCCGTACGCGTTCGATTCCGACGAGCTGATGATCGCCATGCGCGACTTCGAGGCCGCCAACGAGGTCTACATCGACTTCCAGCGCGGCATGGAGCGCTACTGGTGCCTGCGCTGGCTGCTGCAGGAGAACATCACGACCACGCGCGCCCACGTCCTTCGCGAGAGCCTCGTGCGCATCGACCGCATCCCGCTGCTCGCGCGCGTGCCGTCGCTGCCCGAGATCGAGCCCGGCACGGCCGTCGATGTGGACGTGACGCGCGTGGACCTCCTGGGTCTCGACCTCGATTGCCGGTTCGCCGGCAAGAGCGTGTCCTGACCCGATGGCGGGCGGGCGCACACGCGGTGCACGCCAGCGGGATGTCACACCGCCGTCCGCGCCGATGACGCCCTCGACCGAGTTCACGCTGCCCCCGCCCCCGCAGCCGAGCCAGTTGCTGCCCGTGGCGATCGCCGTGTCGCTCGTCGTGCATGCCTGCCTCCTGCTGTTGCGCTTCGTCGCTCCGGACATGAAGCTGCTGGAGAACCTCACGCCGCCGCTCGAGGTGGTGCTGGTGAACAGCAAGACGGCGCGGAAGCCCGTGAAGGCCGATGCACTCGCGCAGGCCAACCTCGACGGCGGCGGCAACACCGAAGCCGATCGCCGCGCGAAATCCAACCTGCCGGTGGTGTCGGACTCCAACGAATCCGAGCAGGTGAGCGTCGCGTCGAAGCACGTGCAGCAGCTGGAGACCGAAGTGCAGCGCCTGCTCACGCAGATGAAGGCCGACCAGCACGTGGCCACCGCTCTCCCCGCGCCTCGGCCCGCGGAAAACGCGTCCGAAGGCCGCGAGCCGCTCGACGCCACGGAGCGCCGCCAGCAGATCGCGCGCCTCGAAGCGCAGATCGCGAAGCAGTGGGAGGCGTATCAGAAACTCCCGAAGCGGAAGTTCATCGGTGCGCGCACCGAGGAGGCTGCGTACGCGCAGTACGTCGACGAGTGGCGCCAGCGCATCGAACGTGTCGGCACCCACAACTTCCCCGAGGAGGCCCGCCAGAAGGGCCTCTACGGCACGCTGCTCATCACCGTGTCGATCCGCGCGGACGGCACCGTCGAGAAGGTCGAGATCGACCGCTCGTCCGGCCACGCGATCCTGGACAGGGCCGCGCGGCGCATCGTGCAGCTCGCCGCCCCCTTCGCCGCGTTCCCGCCGTCGATCCGCAAGGAGTACGACATCCTGAGCATTACGCGGAACTGGTCGTTCACGAAGTCGGATCAGCTGGTGAGCGAGTGAGAGCTGCGTCACGGGAGGCCAGGTATCGCTGGCGTGCAGGCGTGCGTGGAAGCATCCGATGCTTTCGCGGGCATGGCCGTCTCTCGGGCCGTTGGCCCGCGGCGGGGTGCCCGCGTGGCGTACGAACAAGGGGGGTGCCCCTTGTATATCCCCCAGTGGCAATGGTCCGTGCTGTTGTAGGAGCTGGCCACGCCTGCGAAAGCGTTTGCTCTGGTCGAAGCGTTTCCTCGCATCGACCGCTTTCGGGGCCATGGGCCCCTCCTACAAGAGCGGTGGGTGCGCGACCAACTGTCGGAATGGGCCCTGCTTTTGTAGGAGCGGGCCATGCCCGCGAAAGCGGTCGATGCACCGCAGGCACTGTTCCGATCGGCGTCGTCGAATCGCCGCGCTCCCTCGACCAGGCCTCAATCCCCCGATAGTCGAGACCAGCATGCCCGCCACCTACGTCGTCATCGGGAACCCCATCGCCCACAGCCGCTCGCCGCAGATCCATGCCGCGTTCGCGAAACAGACGGGGCAGGACATCGTCTACGACCGCCTGCTCGCGCCCGTCGACGGATTCGCCGCGGCGGTCGACGCTTTCCGTGCGGCCGGTGGTGCGGGCGCCAATGTCACGCTGCCGTTCAAGCTCGACGCGTTCGCCTATGTCGATCGTCGCAGCGAACGCGCCGAGGCCGCGGGTGCGGTCAACACGATGGTGTTCGACGGGCGCGATGCCTTCGGCGACAACACCGATGGCGCCGGGCTCGTGACGGATCTCGAACGCAACCAGGGACTCGCCATTGCGGGCGCGCGCGTCCTGCTGCTCGGCGCAGGTGGCGCGGTGCGCGGCGTGATCCTGCCGCTGCTCGGGCGCGCGCCGGCGCGGCTTGTCGTCGCCAACCGCACGGCCGACAAGGCACGCGATCTCGCGCAGCACTTCGCGCGTTGGGGTGAGGTCACCGGCTGCGGGTATGGCGATCTCGCCGGGCAGCAGTTCGATCTCGTCGTCGACGGCACGTCGGCCGCGGTGGGTGGCGCGCCACCTGAACTCCCGCGCGGCGTGTTCGCGCCCGGGGCACTCGCCTACGAGATGATGTATGGGAAGGGCGAGACCGCCTTCGCGCGGTTCGCGCTCGACGATGGCGCGGTGCGCGTGGCCGATGGCCTCGGCATGCTGGTCGAGCAGGCCGCCGAAGCCTTCCAGGTATGGCGCGGCGTGCGGCCCGACACCGCGCCCGTGCTCGCCATGCTCCGCGCGTCGGCCTGATCCATGCGCAAGTTCTGGCGTTACGCCTGGCGGGGCCTGGCCCTCTTCACGGTCATCGTCCTTGTCTACCAGCTTTGGATCTTCGCGCACGTGGTCGCATGGATCTGGGTGAACCCGTCGTCGTCCAGCTTCATGGAGGACCGCCTCGAGATCCTGCAGGAGAAGAACCCCGAGGCCGAGCTGAAGCACCAGTGGGTGCCCTACGAGAAGATCTCGACCAGCCTGAAGCGCGCGATTGTCGCCGCCGAGGATTCGAAGTTCCTCGACCACGACGGCTTCGACTGGGAGGCCCTGCAGAAGGCGTACGAGAAGAACCTGAAGAAGGGCCGCATCGTCGCGGGCGGCTCGACCATCAGCCAGCAGCTCGCGAAGAATCTCTTCCTGTCGTCGAAGAAGACGCCGTGGCGCAAGCTGCAGGAGGCGCTGATCACGCTGATGCTCGAGGGCGTGATGGATAAGCGGCGGATCCTTGAGATCTACCTGAACGTCATCGAGTGGGGCAACGGCGTGTTCGGTGCCGAGGCGGCGGCGCGGCACTACTACCGGACGGGCGCGGCGAACCTGAGCCCGGAGCAGTCGGCGCGCCTCGCGTCGATGGTGCCGAACCCGCGGTACTACGACCGGAATCGCGGGTCACCGGCGCTCGGCCGGAAGACGGGGATCATCCTGGCGCGGATGCCGTTGGTGACGGTGCCGTGATCGAAGCGACGCGCCTGTAGGAGGGGCCCATGGCCCGCCTCTCGGGCCGATTGGCCCGCGGCGGGGGGCCCGCGTGGAGTACGAACAAGGGGAGGGCCCCTTGTATGTCCCCCCGTGGATGCGCCACCTGACGCGAAAGAAGATCACGCTTTCTGTAGGAGCGGCCCATGGCCGCGAAAGCGGTAGATACAAGGAAGCGCTTCGACCGGAACCATCGCTTTCGCGGACATGGGCCGCTCCTACAGTTCGTGGTTCATCCACCGTCCGTGATTGAAGCGACGTGTAAGCGGGCCATGCCCGCGAAAGCCGTTGATGCAGGGAACCGCTTCAACCAGAACGATCGCTTTCGCGGCCATGGGCCGCTCCTACAAGGGAATCATTCGCCCCGCGCCTACGCCTGCCGCCGCGCCCTCACCGCGCTCACCACCCCTGCCACCAGCAACCCCGCCCCCACCGCCGTGAGCACCGGCGGCACCGTGCCGCGTTGCACCTGCGCGTAGGTCAACGCTGCCAGCGTCTCGAACACGATCAACTGGCCGGCCACCGTCGTCGGCAATCGCTTGCTCGCCTCGTTCCAGCACAGCGTCCCCACCCAGGACGCCAGCAACCCCATGGCGAACATCATCGCCACGAAGGTCCAGGGCCGCGGGCCGAGCGGCGCCGGCCACGCGCCTTCCGACAGGCGTTCCACCACGAGGAATCCGACATACCCCGCCAGCGCGAGCGGCAGCGTCGCGATGCCCTGCGCCGTGGCCCAGGTGCGCGGATCGCGATCGGTGTGCGCTCTCATCCAATCCGCATTGCGCAGCGGGTACCACGTCCAGCAGGCAACGCCGCCGACCGCGAGCATCGCGCCCACGACATAGCGCTGCGGATCGCCGTCGGACGCGATCTGCACGCGCAGGAATTCCACGTGGTGGATGCACGCGATCCCGGCTGCGATGAGCGCGAGCGACGGCGTGAGGCGCAGCCATGGCACGCGGCCGTCGCGCTTCACGTCGCGGAGGTTCGATGCGATGGCGATCACCACGGGCAGCGTGCCGATGATCATCGCGACGAGCGGTGTTCCGGCCCGCTGGATGGCGCTCGCGAGGAAGAGGTAGTAGAGCAGGTTGCCGACGAGGCAGAGCTTCGCGGCCTCGATCCAGTCGGCGCGGGTGAGCGCCCGGAGCTGTCGCCGTCCGGCCCAGGCGATCGGCAGCGCGACGATCCCGAACGCGAGATACCGCCCGAACGACAGCATCGCGGCGGGGTACTCGGGGAGGAGGAGGGGGCCGATGAACACCAGGCCCCACAGGAGCCCGGCGATCAGCGCGAAGAGGGTGCCGATCCACATCGGCGGAGAGTAGCGCGGATCGCGGCATCCACCGGCGCCGGCCCGCGCCGTGCTCCTACTTCAACACGGCCAGCTCCCGGTTCGCCTGCCGCAGCATCCCGGTCATCCTCAGCGCCAGGTTCTCCAGGAGCCGGATCTTGATCGCCGGCGCCTCCGTGTCGAGGCGCGCGAAGGCGTCGCGGGTCAACACCTGGCACTCGACGGGCCCCATCGCCGTCACGTTGGCCGAGCGCGGCGAGCCGTCGATGAAGGCCAGCTCGCCGAAGTTCATCCCGGACGTGAAGACGACGAGCCGCGCGATGCCTTCATCCGTCGGCAGCGTCACCATCGCGGACCCCGCGGTGATCACGAACAGTTCGTCCGACGTGTGGCCTGCCGCCATGATCGTCTGGCCCTTCGCGTACGTGCGCCGTGCGAGCAGCGGCTCGAGCTGGGCGAGCTGCGAAGCCGTGAGACCGGTGAAGAGCGCGCAGTTGGCGAGCGTCACCGGGGCGTCCCAGTCCTGATCCGCGAAGCTCTCGGCGAGCAGCAGGTTCTCGCCGTATTCGAGCGCGTAATCGTCGTCGGCGAAGAACGCGTCCCGGTCGACACCCGCGTCTATGAGGGCCTGCCACCACGCGGTCGCTTCCGTGAACAGGAGGTGCTTGCCCAGCTCGAGGAGCCGGGTGCGCGTGCTGGCGAGAAGCCGCGCGGCGGCCTGGTCGATTGCCTGCACCACGCGCAGATTGAGGATGAAGCACTCCGCCTCCGCCGCGTGCGCCATCAGATCGCGGATCACCGGCTCGATCGACGCGAAGGCCAGCGTGCCCTGGAGATGGTGCATGCGCAGCCGGCTGCCGTTGCTGCGCAGGTACTCGTCGGCCACGGGCGTGCGCTGGCGCTTCGAGGCGAGCCGTCGCCGTGTCGTCGAGAAGCGCACCGCCGGCACGGCCCGCTGCCCGGCGTCGAAGAGATGCAGCCCGAGATCCGAGGCCAGCTCGCGGCACACGGCGATGCCGCGCGCGCTGTTGCCCTGGGCATCCAGGCGGGGCGAGAACACGCCGATGCCGAGACGCCCGGGCTGCACCGCGAGAATGCCTCCGCCGACGCCGCTCTTCGCCGGCAGGCCGGTGCGGTACAGCCATTCGCCGGAAAAGTCGTACATCCCGCACGTGGCCATCACCGACAGCACGCTCTGCACGATCTCCTGCGGCACGGCGCGGTCGCCGGTCACCGGGTTCACGCCGCCGTTGGCGAGCGTCGCGCCGATCATGGCGAGGTCCCGGCACGTGACGCGGATCGCGCACTGCTGGAAGTAGGTCTCCAGCGTCGCCGTCGGTTCTTCGACGAGGATCGAGAAGTTGCGCAGCATCCAGCCGATCGCGCGATTGCGGTGCCCGGTCTCGCTCTCCGAGCGGTAGACGCGGTGGTCGATGTCGAGCGTGCGCCCGGCGTACTTCGAGAACGTGTCGAGGATGCGCGTGATCCTGGCGTCGGCCGTGGCGCCGGGGACGAGACCGCAGGCGGCAATCGCACCGGCATTGATCATCGGATTGAAAGGCGCACCGCTCTGGGGTCGGGGAGCCTCTGCATAGCCTGCGCGGATCGCGTTGCTGTCGGAATCGACCGGTGGCAAGGCGCGAGGTGCAGTCGATATCGGGAATATCGACAAGCCGAGCAACGCAGCCATCGATCGATTCCGGCGCAACCCTCCGGGACGGGGCCTTCCGGGCGGCTGACATTGTCGGCACAGTCCTTGTGTGCAACGAGCACACGGCGGCCTGGTCCTTCGCCTCATCCGCCCGGAAGACCTCCGTCGCGACCGCGCAGGCTATGCAGAGGCTCCCGCGCAGGCTATGCAGAGGCTCCCACAAGACTGATCGCGTTGAAGGCGACCCCGGTGGGTTCGAGGCCGATCTTCTCGAGCACGGCCGCCTCGCCGTGAACCTCCAGTGCGAGCCCGTACGTCAGCGCCTTCGAGATCGACTGGATGGTGAAGGCCTGCTGCGCATCACCTGTCTCGTAGAGGTGGCCGTCGTGCGTGGCGATGCAGATGCCGAACTGGTCCGGCGCGACACTCGACAGCTCGGGGATGTAGTCGGCTACGTGTCCGTCGGTGGATCCGACATGCCAGGCATGCAGCGCATCCAGATAGTCCTGGACGGGGGAGGGGTGCAAGGCGGGGCTCCGGGGGGATGACGGCCGGGCAGTGCTTCAGCAATCCCCTTGCCGGATGGGTGGTTTGCGCTGCGCTGCCCACTGCCGGCGCAAGCTACAGTGCCGCCATCGACCGCAGGCGATCCTCACCATGCACGAAGCGAAAACCGTCCTCCTCTACCTCGTCACCGCCATCGCGGAGATCGTGGGCTGCTATCTGCCGTACCTCGTGCTGAAGCAGGGCCGGACGGCGTGGTTGCTGCTGCCCGCGGCGGCGAGCCTGGCGCTCTTCGCGTGGCTGCTGACGCTCCACCCCGCCGCCGCCGGGCGCGTGTACGCCGCGTACGGTGGCGTCTACGTGGCCGTGGCGATCGTCTGGTTGTGGTGGGTCGACGGCATCCGCCCCGGCCCGTGGGACATCGTCGGGTCGTGCGTCGCGCTTCTCGGCATGGCGATCATCGCGTTCGCGCCGGGGCGAGGGTGACAGCGTGTCCTGTCAGTCGGAAATCGCCCGACCAAGCAGGCGCTGGGTGATCAGCAGTCCCCACGGAATCGCCGCCAGCGCGAGCGGTCCGTCCCATGCACCCCACTCCGGACCGCACGGGACCCACGGCCCCATGACAAGTGCGCACAGTCGCCAGTCGTCCCAGAGCGAGAAGGCGCGGTAGCCCCACAGGCCCGACTATCCGACGACGAGCAGCAGCGCGCCGACGCGCAGGTATCGCAGGGCCGCCGGTGATGCCGGGTCGGACTCCGGCATGTCGGCGGACTCGTTCACTGCACGCGGTGCCGTGCGACCTTCTCGGCATCCCACGTCATTCCGGTGCCCGGGCGGTCCGGCGGGGTGAAGCGGCCATCCACCTGCGGGAACGGCTCGGCCAGCAGGCTGCCGACGACGTCCATGTGTTCGAGCCAGTCGGCGGTTTGCGTCGCGCACAGCAGGTGCGTGCTCGCCTCGACGAACGTGTGCGACGACATCCCGATATCCGCGAGGCGCGCGAGCGTCGCGGCTTCCATCCAGCCCGTCACGCCCTGAATGAACTGCGCGTCGGGCATCACGAGGTCCATCGCGCGCGCGGCGATGGCGGCGCGCATGTCGTCGGGCCCGTGGAAGTTCTCGCCGATCTGGATCGGTGTCGCGATCGCCTCGGCCAGCGCCGCCGTCGTCGCGAAGTCGTCCGCAAGCACGGGCTCCTCGATCCACGCGAGCCCCTCGCCATCGAGCGCGCGGCAGCGGGCCATCGCCTCGAGTGGCGTGAGGGACTGGTTGTAGTCCGCCATCAGCGCGCGGTCGCCGAGGACGCGCTTCGCGGCGCGCACCACGGCGATGTCGTCCGCGATGGTGGGCAGCCCCAGCTTGATCTTCAGACCTTCGAAGCCGCGCTCGACGCATTCGTCGGCGACCTCGTGCACCGTCTTCGCGTCGTACATGCCGACGCTGTAGTACGCCTTCAGCGCGCGCGGCGAGGCCCCGAGTGCGGCGTACAGCGGCTGCCCCTGCACCTTCGCCCACGCATCCCACAACGCCATGTCGAGCCCGCCGAGTGCGGTGCCCACGGTGCCCATCACGCCCCAGAGCCGCAGGCGCTTGCGCAGATGCGCGTGCAGGTCGCGCGGTGCGAGCGGCATGCCGGTGATGTACCGCCCGAGGGCCTTCACCGTCTCGTCGAGCGAGCGCAGCAGATCGGGAAGATAGACCTGCGCGTAGGCGTGGCCGGTGACCCCGGCGTCCGTCACGACATCGATGAGCACGACGGGGAAGCGGTCGATCGTCCCGGAGGCGGTCTTCACGGGGCGCGGGATGGGCGCGATGACGGGGGTGGTGCGGACTTCGAGGATGGTGGGCATGAGGGATGGGGCAGGGTGGGTAGAGGCGCAATTATCGCGGGAGTGCGCTGTCGATTGCCGGTCCAGCGCGAATGCACTATCGTAATTACATCTGTAATACCGCGTGCTACTTGGAGATGCTGGATGACCACGTTGAAGATCACCGCCATCGGGAACTCGGCAGGTGTCGTCCTTCCCAGAGAGCTGCTGGCCCGACTGCGCGTCGACAAGGGCGACAGCCTCTATGTCGTCGAGACGCCTAACGGAATTGAACTGACGCCATACGCGCCGGATTTTGCTGCACAGATGGATCTCGCGGAGGATGTCATGCGTGAGAACCGTGATGTTCTGAGGAAGCTGTCGAAGTAGCGCCGGTTGGGGAGGGCGCATGAATGAACCGGTATGGGTCCTCGATGCTGTCGCCGAGGCAGTGCATCTCCGCCAGTTGGCCGAGCACGGTGGTGCTCCCGGCATCCGCGACGCCGGTCTCCTGTCGTCGGCCCTGGCTAGACCCAGGCACATGGCAACTTATGCCGAGAGTGGGGTGTCGCTGACGCAGCTTGCCGCGGCCTACGCATTCGGAATTGCACGAAACCACCCGTTCGTGGACGGCAACAAGCGGACAGCCTTCGTCGTCTCGATGCTGTTCCTCCGCCTGAACGGCCGCACGATCGAAGCCTCGCAGGAAGAGAAGTACGAAGCGTTCATCGATCTCGCCAGTGGCAAGCTCGACGAAGACGAGTTTGCCTCCTGGTTGGACGCGCACCTCGTGACTACTCGGTAGGGGCGTATCGGCGGTCGCGGCAGCGTCTCGCCGGCGGCGTACGATGCTCCCCGACGATCCCCCGGATCGACTCACCCCGGAGACCCACCATGAGACACCTGTTCGCATCGCTGCTGGCCGCCCTGATCACCGCCGCGGCCATCGGCACGCACGCCGTCGCCGCCGATCCCGCCGCCCTTGCAAAGGCTGTCGTCGACGCGCCCGACCGCAGCGAGCAGGACCGCGCGCTCGATGCCGGTCGCAAGCCAGCCGAACTCCTCGCCTTCGTCGGTGTGCAGCCGGGCTGGGTCGTCGCCGATCTTGGCGCGGGCGGCGGCTACACCACGGAACTCTTGCAGCGTGCCGTCGGAGCAGGCGGGCTCGTGTACGGGCAGAACTCGCCGATGCTGCTCGAGAAGTTCATCGAGAAGCCGTGGAGCGCGCGGCTCTCGAAGCCGCTCATGCAGAACGTGGTGCGGCTGAACCGCGACTTCGATGCGCCTTTCACGGCCGACGTGCGTCCGCTCGACGCCGTGACGCTCGTCTTCTTCTATCACGACACGGTATGGCTCGGCGTGGACCGCGCCGCGATGAACAAGGCCGTGTTCGAAGTCCTGAAGTCCGGCGGTGTGTACGTGATCGTCGACCACAGCGCGCGGCCGGGCGACGGCGCGGAAGTGGCCGACTCCTTCCACCGGATCGAGGAAAGCCTCGTCACGAGCGAAGTGCAGGCTGCCGGTTTCGTGCTGGACGGCTCGGCCGACTTCCTGCGCAACCCCGCCGACACGCGTGACTGGAACGATTCGCCGCGCGTGGCGGGCGAGCGGCGCGGGACGAGCGACCGCTTCGTGTTGCGATTCCGGAAGCCGTAAGCCTCGGCGACCCCGACGAGAACGTGATCAGGAGCCACGCATGAGTCCCGTCACGCCGAAGGCCGAGCACCGCCAATCTGCCGCCGCTGGCCTCCCGCTTCGTCGAGGTGGCGTCGCTGCTGTGGGAGACCAATCCGAGGCAGCCCGGCATCGAGACGCGCACGCTGCTGATCGATCGCGACACCGGGCTGCTCACGATGCTGGTGCGCATGGCGCCGGGCGCCCGACTCCCCGACCACGAACACGTGCTGGTCGAGCAGACCTACGTGCTGGAAGGCAGCCTCGTGTGCGGCGAAGGCGAGTGCCGCGCGGGGGACTACGTATGGCGCCCGGCCGGCAGCCGGCACGAGGCGTGGGGCGGTCCGGCGGGCGCGCTGCTGCTGGGGATGTTCCAGATCCCGAACCGGTTCTTCGATGCGGACGGGAAGGCGGTGGATCCGCGGGGGAATGATTGGGAGAGCGTGTGGGGGGAGGCGTTGCGGAGGCAGGAGGTGGGGACGTTGGGGTCACAGTTGTCCGAATGATCACGTACAGCGCTGGGCTGGCGTAGGTCGCGGGGCTCGACGAACATGTGCGTCGATGCGCCCCAGGGTCAGAAACCCCGATCCTCCACCGAGCCCAACGCGGACGCCCTCCAGATTCTGGCCGCACCCCGACCGCGGCGTGGGAGGGGTCGATGCCGACCACAGGGTAGGTGAAACACCTGGGTCAGGTTTGAAGCGGCACCATCGCGATAGGTGGGGGTCACTTTTCGGTCGGCGTCAGCACACCATGCTATCTTCGAGGCGTCACGGCGCGCGGCGCCGCTCATCACCTCCACCGCTCTACGCTTGATGCCCGAAGACAAGACTTTCGCGACGCGCGCACCGACACCGGGCGGCGCGAACGCACGAGGAATCGCCCGCTACCTCACAGTGGCAGGGGCCATTTTCGTTGCCCTCATGACAACCCTGGAACCTGACGTGGGCTTCGCTGCGCCGCCCGCCGCGAGGCTGCTGTTCTGGAGCCTGCAGGTCTCCACCGGACTGATTGTCCTGCAGCTTGTTCTGTATTTGCTTACCCGCCGCTATGGTGCAAGTCACGTGTCGAGCTGGGTCTTGGTGCTCATCTCGGGCGTGCTTGGCGCTGTCGTTCTCGCTCCGGTCTACTGGTTGATCGGAGAGGGGTTGATGGAGCAGTGGTTCGGCTACCCTGTCATTCCGGATGAGGAAGGCGACGATCTCATCGGGATCCCATTGGGCAACCCGCTGCTCCAGGAGTACGTCCAGATCGTCGGCCCGGTCACGGCGGCTTGGTTGCTGATTTGCCTGCCTCGTCTGCACTGGCTTGTACCACCGCTGCTGCACCGGAAGACTCTACCCGCTCAGATGGCGCAGGGGCCCGCCGCCGGATCTGCCGAGGCCGACCCCCGCGTGGATTTGCATGCTGATGGCCGCCATCAGCATGCCCCCGACCGTCCTGCCGACTCGCACCAGGTGGTGTCGACGCCATTCACCGATCCGGTATCGGCGTCACCGCGACCGACATGGTGCGAGCGCCTCCCCACCGAGGTCGGTACGGATGTGATCGCCGTCGCTTCGGAACTGCAGTACCTGCGCGTTTGGACTCCTCGGGGTTGCGCATTGATCCTCGGTGCCTTGGCCGACGTCGAGGCCGAAAGCGCGTCCGATGGACTGCGGGTGCACCGCTCCTGGTGGGTGGCCTGCAAGCATGTCCTTAGCGTACGACGCTCGGCCGCTGGGGTGGTCTGCGTGATGAGCGACGGCCGACATGTGCCGGTCAGCCGTCGCCGACGAGTGGAAGTGCTTGCGCGCTTCGGCGACGGAGTCCAATACCGCCGCAGCGCTGAATCAGAAGCTGTAACGTAAACCGACCTGTACCGATAGCGGGTTGTAGTCCAGCGAATCAGCGCTACCCCCACTGTTGCCTCTCTCGTTGTCCATCTTGACGGAGCCCACACGCATCCAGCGTGTGTCGGCGGTCAGCCGCCAGTTGGTCGTGAGCGCGTACTCGATGCCTGCGATCAGCTGGAATGCGAATTTGTTGCTGGCCGAGTAACTGCGATTGGCGCCACTTCCAGCGGGTTTGATGTCGAAGTCGATTTCTTGCACCCAACCCAAGCCACCGCCTAGGTAAGGTGTCCACGCGCCGGACGTCGGAAATCGGCGTAGGCCATTGACCAGAAGGATATTCGACGCGAAATCGCCACCGCGGGCCCGGTTGGTGCCGCCCTGCTGAAGGCTATCGAGCGAATGGCTGCGGTAGTTCCACTCAACCTCGGCCGCCCAGCCATTGCCGTAGCGCCAGCCAACGTCCGCGCCCCAACCCGAGCCGCTTCCGAACTCGGCGCGCAGGCCGCTTCCGTCACCGAGCGTGCCTGACTCGGAAAAACTGGATGAGCCGATCCTGCTGTATTGCCCGTAAGCCGTGACGTAGAAACCCTTGGATTCCGCCTGCGCCAGCGCGGCGGCAGGTGTCAGACCGATGCAAAGCAGGGGTACTAGAAGTTTGGGGGAAATCCGCTGGAACATGATCAAGCACCTCATAGTGTTGTGTGGTGTTGTGTTGTGGGGGCCCCATCCACCGGGGAACGAGTGGGCAGGATACGAAGCCTCGGTCACGATGGCGGTCGCCATTGCACGAGTGGTCGGCTCTTTGAACGAACGGTGGGCGGGCGGATCCCGGCGGATTGGCGGGATGCCGATCGTCCTGTAGCGGGCTAAGGGGTCAGGTCTCCGTTCTTGCAACGGGGCAACAGTCACGACTTCATGGGGTCGGGTCTCGATTCTTGCCTCACAGCATTCGTCGGCCACCCGGCTTCAGCAAGGTCGGAAACGTTCGGCAAGCATCGCGCCCCCTTCCGCCTCGCAAATTGATGACCGCCAATCCCGCTGCCCCTCCTGACCGTGGCAAGCTACCCGCTGTATTGCTGATTTCGGAGGCAAAGGATGTCGGGCCCTATCGAAACTCTCGCTGATGCCGTTTTGAACCTACCAACCGATGCGCGCGCAAAGCTGCTTGATCGGATCGTGGCGAGCCTCGATGCGGACCGGAAGCGTGATGCGGCGTGGGACGCCCTCGCCGCAAGTCGCGATGCCGAGATCGAGTCCGGAGCAGTGATCGTGACTTCCAGCCGCGAGGTTCTGACCCGCCTTCGGAATGAGCTGGATTGAATCGCTCGGCTCACCGCGTGTGGCATCGCCGGAGCTGACTTTCGCAACACACCGATCTTCCGCGTCGTCGCCCGGCACACGACGGTTCTCTCCTATCGGTCGGCCCGCAATGCCGGACCCCGGATGACACTGCGTCCCGACGACTGGCAGACTCGACGCCATGGAACCCTGACCCTCCGGGAAGCGACCCGCCATGAGCACCAACGAACGTGACGAACCAGCACCCTCCGACGAGTCCCTGCTTGCCGCGCTGAGCGACGAGGGGCTCCGCGCCCTGTGCAGTGCGGCGGTCTTCGCGAGGGGCGTGGCGTATGCGCAGGCCGGTGTCGTGTACGTGGTCGCGGAGGAGGCTGGGTCGGACCCGGGCATCCAGGCGCAGGTGCTGGGCACCGAGATGTACTCGACCGGTGTGTGGATCGAGGATGACCTTCTCTATGGTGCCTGCGACTGTCCGAACGCCGAGGACGACTGGTTCTGCAAGCATCAGGTGGCCGTCGCGCTCGTCTGGCGGGATCGTCTGTCGGGCATCGACACCCCTGTCGACAAGGAAGTGCGCAGCAAGGTGCGGGCGATCGCCAGGCGTGCGAAGACCGCCCGGAACCAGCGCGATGCCCTGCAGGAATTCCTGCACGCGCAGCCGTCCGCGGTGCTCGCCGACAAGCTGATGGCTCTCGCCGACAGCGACGCCGCGATCGCGCTCGCGCTCCAGCACTGGCACAGGATTGCGGAGCCACCGACCAAGGCCGCCGACCTCACGGCACTCGCGACCGACATCCTTTCGCCGCGCCGTGACATCTACGACTGGCGCGGAAGCCATGACTACGCGAGGCAGGCCGAAGCGGTGCTGCCGCTCTTGCGCAAGACCCGTGAACGGGACCCAACCGCAGCGGCCACTCTTGCCCTGAGTGCGATGCGAAAGCTCTGGTCCGTGCTCGAAGAGGCTGACGACTCCAACGGCGATATCGGCAATGTGTGCGTTGCCGTCGGCGCCGAGTGGGTCGCGGCGCTGCAGGCCCTGGGGCCACGGCCGGCCGCTTTCGGCGACACCTATCTGAAGGTCCGGCTCGAAGACCCTTTCGCTTCCTTCGATCACGGGCAGGTCGAGGCCGCCATGGGCGCACCCGCGCTCGGACGCTACCGGTGCATCCTCGCGGAGCGGTGGCGCGAAGCGCAGGACGCCATGCTGGCGGTCAAGGCGAGGTATCCCCAGCGGCCGCCCGGTGGGCGTTCGGTGTTCCTGGCCGGGACCGAGGGCTCGGAGGAGGAGTCGGCACTTCGGGCGATGAAGCACCTTCATCTGGAACAGCTCGAGGCCATGGGGGACATCGACGGCGCTCTTGCGGTGTTGCGGGAGGATGTCTCCACCCCGTATGCGTGGTCTGCCGTGACGCGATTTCTTCGGGCCCATGGCCGCCACGGCGAAGCCTCCGCCAACGCCGAGCAGGCGTGCCGCGCCTTCCCCGACGACTGGCATCTGGAGGACGCCCTCCTCGAATGCTACGAGCACGACGGGCGGACGGCCGACGCCCTTGCAGTGCGGCGCCGACGATTCGAGCGCGGGCCGACCGTCGAGCGCTATCACGAGGTCCTGCAGGCAGGTGTGGCGGCTGGTGCGGAGGGCCCGGCGCTGCGCGCCCAACTGATGCAGGTGCTCGAAGCGCTGGAGGTGGCCGAGGGGCCACGCCGGTCCGGAGCGCGCCGCGGGACATCCGGCGTACGCGACGTGTCGCTGCGCGCCGCGGTGCTGTGCTCGGAATCCCGCTGGACCGAGGCGCTCGCCATCGTGCAGGCGCCGAGCGAATGCCGGGCCAACGTGCTGAGGGAGATCGCCGTCCATCTGGACGATGCGCATCGGGACGAGGCCGTGGCGCTTCTGCTGCCGGTCTTCGGGCGAGCGATGGTCTCGGCGCGCGCACCCTACGACGAGGAGCTCGCGATGGTCCGCGAGATCGCCGAGCGCATGGATCCGGCACGACGGGCCACGTGGCTGGCAGCGCTCCGGGTGCAGTACAAGGCAAAGCGCAACTTCATCCGGGACATGCCGAAGCCGGGGTGAGCGGCAGTGCGGAGCGTTCCGATCGGCAGGGCGGGACGCCTTTCGGTCGCCAAAGCAGTTCGCGCCGGCCCTCGGGGTACCGCGGCGAACGGCCTACATCCGGACCGGGTCTCCGACACGCTCTCTTCAAGCCGCGGGCGTAACGTGGGTCATCCTCACTTCGCGACGCTCCCCGACCCGTGTTCACCATGAAGCCAACGACCTCGACCCTGAAGTTCGCCCTCACGCTGGCGCTCGCCGCGTTTGCCCCGCTCGCCGGCGCCACCACTTTCTTCGACGGCCCGCTCACCGTCATCGCGCATCGCGGCGGCGCCGATCTTCGACCGGAGTCGACGGTGCTCGCCTTCGGTCACGCCGCCTCTCTCGATGCGAGCCTCATCTTCGAGATGGATGTCCGGATGACCTCGGACGGCGCACTCGTGCTGATGCACGACATCACCGTCGACCGGACGACCAACGGGACCGGTGCCGTCTCGTCGCTCACGTTCGCGGAACTGCGCGCCCTCGACGCCGGCTACGACTTCAGCCCGGATGGCGGCGTCACGCACCCGTATCGGGGCATCGGTCTGCAGGTGGCCACGCTGGACGAGGTGCTCACGGCCTTTCCCGATCGCCGCATGCTCATCGAAGTGAAGGTCGAGGCAGGCACGGCTGCCGTCCGGCCGACGATCGATCTCATCCGCGCGCGCGGCATGCAGGACCGCGTCGCGATCGCGTCCTTCGACGAGAACCAGGTCGCGATCATGCGCAGCTACGCGCCGGAGATCCCGACCCTGTACTCGGAGGCCAGCGCCACGGCGCTGGTGGTGGGTCTGCAGACCGGAACGTTCACACCGGCGCTGCTCGTGGACGACATCCTGGAACTGCCGGTCGATGTCGTCACCGGCGGCATCGTGTCCGACGGCGCGCTCGCCTTCATCAAGAACTCGCTGGGCATCCCGATTCTCATCGACACCATCAACGACGAAGCGACCATGCGCGCATTCCTCGCGAAGCCCATCGACGGGATCATCACCGACCGCCCCGATCTGCTGCTCGGCATCACGCGGCCTGTGCCGGAGCCCTCTGCCGCCTGGATGATGGCGCTGGGTCTCGGCGGTGGCGCGCTCGTGCTCCGTCGACGCCGGCCAGCGAAGCGCGTCGCCTGAGGGCGTCTGCTCCCCACGGGTCGCCGCCTGCCGCGTGTGTCCCGGGCGCCGCTTGCGGTACGCTTTCCCGGCGCGTCGCGCGTATTCGTGGAGAGCATGGCATGACCGAATCGGGGCAGCATCTGCGCGTCACCTGCGGTGAGGTCGGGCATGGGTAGGCGGACATGGCGTCCCAGCCCGGCCCTCGCGGCCGGTATCTTTGCAGCGTTGATCTCTTCCGTCTCCGCTGCCGCTGACACGGCGGCCACTGCAGCGAAGCTGAAGGCAGTGGTCGCGTCGATGCATGGGAAGCTCATCATCGCGGGCACGACGTTCTATCGCCTCTCGCAGGTCCCGTCGATCGACGATTCGGAGGGCGGCGCCACGCTGCACGCGGAAGGCGATCCGTTGCTGGAGGCGCAGTATTCGAGCAGCCCGGACGGCAACCAGGGCGGCCGCTTGTACTACGACGTGGGCTTTGCCGCGGGGGCGGCTTGCGGCGTGCCAGGGGCAGGTACGCGTGTCGACACGAGCAATTTCCTGATCTTCCACGAGGGTCAGTTCGTGACATTGGCGGAAGCCTTCAAGGATGTGCCCCTCCGGTCGACGGACCGACCGGTCAATCGCGTGACCCCGGCCCTGCTGGCGAGGCTCGAGGCGTGTTCCAGGCAGATGGCATCGATCGCCGATGCGATGCCGTTTCGCAGCATCGGGATCTTTGCCGGGGATCAGCGGATCACCGAGGTGGCCCGCACCTTCACGCGCTCGGCGGTGCACGAAGAGTCTCCCGGAGACGAGCTGATTGCGAAGATGACCCATGTCACGGTCTCGGCGAAGGACGGCAAGCCGATCGAGGCTTTCGATGTCCGGGTGCGCGCCGTGTCCGTGATGCACTGCGACTACGAGGGGCCGCATCTGGAACTCGACGGGTGGAAGCAGGGGCTCGGCCCGGAGATCCGACTGGAACGAAAGGGTCAGAGGTTCATCATCGGTGCCGATGTGCTCGCGTTGCAGATGCCCGCATTTCCTGCGTACACCGGGACCGAGTTGCGACAGGCCATCGCGCGGCAGTTCGGCAACACCGGCATGGCCACGAAGGAAGAAGCCGAACCCTGCGCGCCGATGCTGAGGGGCTACCGCTTCACTGTCCGCTTTCAGTCACGGATCGTGCAGGAGATCTCCGTGTCGTATGCCGGCGGTTGCTGACACGCCACCGTGCAGGCTGACGCCATCGGTCGCCTGGTCATCCGGAACGGCCCGCGTCGCGGAAGGCGATGCAGGCCACTGTCGGGGGCGTGTCGGCTGTCGCTGCCGTTGTTCCTGGCCCGGGCATCGGCGGCGATGAGGAGATGACGCTCCCGAAGCGTCCCGTTCGGCGAGCACCCCCTCACCCTTTCCCATAACTCACCGCCATCCCCGCCCGCACATCCTGCTCGATGCCGTACTGCGGCACCGGGTAGCGAAGGCCGTTCTTCGACAGCGCTTCCATGCCGGCCATCGCTTTGTCGAGATGCTCGGGCGGCAGGGCCATCAGCATCTCGTCGTCGAGCACGCCACCGTAGCGGCGCTCCGCGAAGCACGGGATCGACAGGCTCGGCTCGCGGCGGGATAGCGCCCGGCCCCACGAATCCGCGCACGCCGATTCCCCCACCACGCTCCAGTCGAACCTTCGGTAGCCGGCCCATTGCAGGCCGTTGATGAAATACATCATCGCGCCGGGTGTCGCGTAGAACAGCACGATGTCAGGCGGATCGAGGCGCCCCGTGGCCAGCGGCGACACGGCCAGCGCCTGGTAGCGGCCCTTCGGCACAACTTCCATGGCGGCCTGATGGTCGGCGGCGTCCTGCCCCGTGGCGTACCACACGCCGGTCATCTTCTCGCCCGAGTACCACGCGTCGTCCTGACCGCCGAGACCCACCACGGCGCGGCACTGGTCGCCCACGAGATCCTCGGCCGTGATGCCCACCGTGCGGCCGAGGCGCGCTGCCTGCGCCACGATCTGGTCCAGCGTGTGCACGGCCTTCGGTCGGCGGATCTTCGGGATGGCATCCATGTCCTCGATCCGCTCGAAGAGCTTCATCGCGAACGGCGGATTGCGCAGCCGAAGCCAGCGCTCGAGTTGGGACGACAGTTGCGGCCAGGACGTGGTGGGCGCATCGGACATGGCGGGTCTCCTGTGGAAGGGGGTCGATTGTGGACCTGCCGCGGCGAGTGTTCCCTTGCTGCCCGAGGAGGCGGCGGGCATCATCCCACTCCAGTCGTGTGCAACCGAGATGCATGCGGTCCGCAGATCTTGATTGCAGACCCTGACATCCCCCGCTCACCTTCGCCCCGGCCACGACCGCGCGCACCACGCGGCACCCCCGATCCATCCCCGAGACGAGAACCCCCATGCCCTCCGGTCTGCTTGCACTGCTTGACGATGTGGCGGCCATCGCCAAGGTCGCATCGGCATCCATCGACGACGTGGTGGGCCAGGCTGCCAAGGCCGGGAGCAAGGCGGCGGGCATCGTCATCGACGACGCTGCGGTGACGCCCCGCTACGTGGTGGGGTTCGCCGCCGATCGCGAGCTGCCGATCATCGCGAAGATCGCCTGGGGCTCCACGCGGAACAAGATGCTGTTCCTGCTGCCCGGTGCCATCGCCCTCTCCACACTGGCGCCGTGGTCGATCATGCCGCTGCTCGTGCTGGGCGGGTTGTTCCTCTGTGCCGAGGGCTTCGGCAAGGTCCGGGAGATGGTGAGCCCCGCGCCGGAGAAGGTGGCCGACGCCGATGCCACCGACATCGATCCGGTTCTACGCGAGCAACGCCAGGTGGCCAGTGCCATCCGCACGGATTTCATCCTCTCGGCCGAGATCATGGCCATCACGCTCTCGGTCGTCGGCGACGCGGGGATCGCGACGAAGGCCACGGTGCTCGCCGTGGTGGGGCTCGGCATCACGCTCGCGGTGTATGGCTCGGTGGCCATCATCGTCAAGGCCGACGATGCCGGCCTGGCACTCGCTCGAAGACCCCCTCCGCTGGCTGGAGTCGGGCTCGCGATCGTCCGTGGCATGCCGCATGTCCTCGCCTTGCTGAGCATCGTCGGTACCCTTGCGATGCTGTGGGTTGGCGGCGGCATCGTCATTCACGGGCTCGCCGTGTTCGGCGTCGAGGCACCGGAGGCGGGCATCCACCACCTCGCCACGGCCGTCGGCGGGGGCCTGCCGGGCTGGCTTGCGAGCGCGGCCGTCGCGGGGCTCGTCGGTCTTGCCCTGGGGGGTCTGGCCACCGTGCTCGGCAAGTACGGACTCGCCCCGCTGGTCGCCCTGTGGAATTCGATGCGGCGCCGTTCGTAGGCTGTTCGGTTCCGGATTCGTCGATCTCGCGAGTCCGGAAGTTCCCAGGCAGCGCAAGCACACCCCGGGGGCAGGTCTTCCCTCCCGCCTGACCACACGCCGCCATCGCGCGTGATCACCACCCCTGGTACCCCGAGATCCTCGTCTTCCCGCCGCTGACGTGGATTCCGCACGCGCGTCGCCACCATCCGCGCGGCATGGCCATCGAGCAATCGCGACCCCGGACGACGAAGGTCAGCGTTCCGACCTCACGGCTGCTCCGCCGACGAGACGCTCTTCGCAGGTCTCCAAAAATCCGCCCCCTACCTCAGGAGATCCCGTGGGCCTTCCATATTGACATAGACAAACAATGGTGTTTTTGCAATCAAAGAAGGCCTTTCGTTGACAACGATACCCGCCGTCATTACCCTCGCCGCTCGTTCACAAATGCGACTCAGATGCGTCGTATCTAGCTGGTGAACAAGGAAATTTGTCCAACCATGTGCCGGGAATTTTCGGAAGATGTTCCCGGGAGTTTCCCAATACATGGCTTTATACGGTGGGTCATCCAAAGGAGGAACAAGAGTGAAAACGTCGCTTGCACTTCGCATCATGTTGGCGTCCGTGGGTCTGATGGCGTCGCACAGCCTGCTCGCCGCAGCGCCCAACCTCTCGACGGAGGTGGTGGTCAAGAAACTGGAACTGCCCTGGGACATGGCATTCCTCAAGGATGGCACCATGTTCTTCACCGAGAAGTGCAAGGGGCTGTCCGTCCAGTTGCCCTCCGGTGCCATCAACAAGCTGCACGGCCTCGGTGATTCCACCGGCTACGACTCCTCCAGCGCGGACCTCTTCTGCGACGGCCAGGCCGGCATGATGGGTGTCGCGGTCGATCCCGACTTCGCCGGCAACCGCTACATCTACGTCTACTCCAGCTCCAACCTCAACGACAAGCTCGTCAACCGGGTCATGCGCTTCAAGGTGAATCCGACGTTCACGGGCGTTTCGGATCGCAAGGACATCGTTGCCGACATCGGCTACAAGCCCAAGGCGACAAAGCACCCGTTCGGCGGTCCGGGCGCCCACAACGGTGGCCGCGTCCGCTTCAGCCCCGGCGATGGCTTCCTGTATGTGACCACCGGCGATAACCACCTCGGCATCGCTCCGCAGAGCCCCACCTACATCGGGGGCAAGGTGCTGCGCATCGACAGGGACGGCAATGCGGCGCCCGGCAACAATCCGCCCGCCGGCTTCGACAAGCGTGTCTTCACGTACGGGCATCGCAATCCCCAGGGGATCACCTTCCGTCCGGGAGACAACCGCCCGTTCACTTCCGAGAACGGTCCGTGGCACAGCGACGAGGTCACCGCTCTCGTGAACGGTGGCAATGCGGGCTGGGATCCCCGCCCCAACGTGGCCGGCCGGAAGGACTGCCCGGACGACTACTGCGGCTACTCGCCCAACCAGATGGGCGCCATGGACCCGAAGGAGCGCGCGGCGTTCATGCCCATGACGGACCTCAAGACCTATCCCAACGCGATGAAGCCGGCCTGGAACAACAACGGCCTCTCGCAGGGGATGTTCGGGTCCACGTTCATCTCCGGCGCCAAGTGGAAGGACTGGGACGGCGCGCTGGTGGTCGGCTACACGGGCATCGGCATCCACGGCACGCCCGTCGGCAACCGTCTCGACGTGCTGAAGATCAGCGCGGACGGGCTCTCCGCCAAGGTCACCCAGGTGTCCTGGCCCACGGCCACCGGACGTTTCCGGTCCGTGGTCCAAGGGCCTGACGGCAACCTGTACGTCGCGCTGGAAGACCAGGGGAACATCATCCGCGTGACGCCCGAGTAAGCGTGTGACCGGGGCGCGCTGCCGCGCGGGCAGCGCGCCCCGCTTCCTCTCCGGAACCGTCATCCGTAGTTGCCGGCGGCCGCCTTGAAAGCGGCGTCCGGCACGCCGAGCGGCATCAGCCGAATACAACATCTTCGGGGCATTGCTCCCGGAAACATCATCGATGGTCACCAGGAGGTGTTTGGTGCGGTTTCTGTATGCTCTTTCCCTAGCACTGTGCCTTGTCGGCACCGGAAGTCCGGCATTCGCCGACAAGGAGTTGCTGCTCAAGAACAACTGCTTCGCGTGTCACGGGATCGACAAGAGAAAGTACGGTCCCAAGTTCGTCGACGTGGCCGGCAAGTATGCGAACGAGTCCGATGCCGTCCGGCTGCTGGCCAGGAAGATCCAGGCCGGCGGAACGGGCGTCTGGGGTGAGGACATCATGCCGCCACAGCCGCAAGTCTCGGACGACGACGCATTGGCCTTGGCGAAGTACATCCTCTCGCTGAAGTAGGTCCCATCGGCAGGTGGCCGGCCGGTCCGGAATCCCCGCGCCGGTCACGGCGGGCGGCCCCGCTCGCGCTACAGCTTCCGTTCCCGGAACGCCCCCGCACTCGCCCGCGCCTCGCGCGCCAGACGCTCGACCTCACCGCTCGTCAGCGTGCGCAGGAACGCGACCAGCTGTCGCTTCGCGGTGGCATCCAGACCGAGCGGCTTCAGCGTGCGGTCGCGCCCCGGGTCTTCTCCGCCACCGCCGTCGTACCAGTCGACGACGTCTTCCAGCGTGGCGAGCGATCCGTCGTGCATGTACGGCGCGGTGAGGGCGACGTTCCGCAGCGACGGCACCCGGAAAGCGTGGCGGTCCGCCTCCCGGCCCGTGACCTCGAAACGGCCGGGGTCGGGTGTTGCCTTCGGCGTCCCGAGCCGGCCCCTTGCGCGTGCCCATTCGATGCCGGTGTTGCGGAACGTGTTGTCGGTGAACGTGGCATGGGCCTCGCTGATCGTGTGGCAGCCGGCACAACCGCTCGATCGGAACACTTCGAAGCCCGCGCGCTCGTCGGCGTCCAGCGCCGTGCGGTCCCCGCCGTAGTGCCAGACGTCGAATCGGGACCCGCCCGATGTCACGCTCCGCTCGTACGCCGCGATGGCGGCACCGATCAGTCGCTGGCTCACGGGTCGACCGTCGAAGGCGGCACGGAAGGCGTCGCGATAGTCCGCCCGACCCTGCAGGCGCCCGACGACGTCCTTCACCGTCGGGTTCCAGGCCTCCTCGACGGCGAGCAGCGGGCCCCAGACCTGTTCCTCGAGCGTCCTCATCCGGCCATCGACGAACTGCGAGGTCGCGAGTGCCGCGTTGAGGATCGTTGGCGAGTTCCTCCGCAACGCGCGGCCGCCCCGTCCGAATGCGACCGCGAGGCCGTTCAGCGCGAAGGCGTGCTCCGGGATGTGGCACGTGCCGCAGGCCATCGTGCCGTCCTCCGCGAGCTGCGGGTCCATGAAGAGTTTCCGCCCCAGCGCGACCTGCAACGCCGGGTCACCGGGTTCGGTGCTGACGACGATGGGCGGGAGTCCGAGCCGCGGATTCGCGTCGCCGGCGGCGAGCGGGGCCGGCAGGAGCACGGCCGTGATCGCGAGGCCCGAAGCGATACTGGCAGCGAGGCCGCCGCGGCGAGGCTGCCGCGGAGAGGGACGAGAGCGACGCAACACCCGGTGATGCTCCTCTGAAGCGCGCGCGGGGCGGAGGTCCCCGCACGAATGCTGCCGATGGTATCCGCTTCGGCCGGGTGTTCGAACGCCGTGGCGTTGCGCGGCCCGATACCGTCGCACCGGGGGTGCCTGCCAGCCGGGAGGCTCCGATCGGCGTCGGTTGCTACGATGCGAACCTTGTGGATGGCGGCCCGCGCCGCTGGAGCCGATCGGATGTACACCTGCGCAGGAGAGTCCGTGGCCCTGCTGACCCAGCACGGCAAGGAGACAGTCATCGGCCCCATCCTGGAGGCGGGCCTGGACTGCCGGATCCGGCACGTGAGCGGGTTCGATACGGACCAGCTGGGCACGTTCACGCGGGACACCCCGAGGCCCGGCACCCAGCTCGACGCCGCCCGGCGGAAGGCGCGCATGGGCATGGAGCTGTCGGGCCTTCCCTTGGGGATCGCCAGCGAGGGCAGCTTCGGTCCCGACCCCTTCACCGGCCTCTTCCCCTGGAACGTCGAACTGCTGGTCTGGATCGACGACAGGGCCGGCATCGAGGTGGTCGGCATGGCGCAGGCGGCTGCCCGCAGCGGGCATCTCCTGACCGGGGACTGGCCCGCCTTGGAATCCTTCGCCGGGCAGCAGGCGTTTCCCCAGCATCGTCTGGTGCTGCGCCCCGAAAGTCAGGACGATCCGCGCATCCACAAGGGGATCGCCGACTGGCCCCGCCTCGAAGCCGCATTCGCGGAGTGTCTGGCCCAGGCAAACAACCGGCTGGTGTTCGTCGAGACGGATCTCCGGGCCTTTGCCAATCCGACCCGCATGGAGGTCATCGCGCAGGCGGCGCGCGATCTGCTGCGGCGGCTGCAGTCCGGGTGCCCCGTCTGCGACGCCCCGGGCTACTGGGTGACGGAGCGACAGCCCGGGCTGCCCTGTGCCGCCTGCGGCCTGCCGACCAGGAGCCATCGCACCGAGGTGTGGACGTGTGCGCGCTGCACGCATGCATCCGTGAAGCCGCGCACGGACCGCGCCCTCGCGGACCCCGGGGAATGCGACCGCTGCAATCCGTGAGGGATGGTCGCCGGCCCCAGTGCCGGCCCAGCTGCCTCGCGACATCCCGACCCAGCAACGCCAGGAGGCTTCCATGACCACACCCGCACGCGCTGGCGTCCTCATCTATGCCAAACACCTGGAGGCAGTCTCCGTCTTCTACGAGCGTGTCCTCGGAGCGCGAGTGCTGCACGCCGACAGCGAACACCGGGTGCTGCAGTCGCCGGATGTCCAGCTCATCATCCACGCGATCCCTGCGCACGTCGCCGACGCGATCACCATTACCTCACCGCCCACCCCGCGCGAGGAGCAGGCGATCAAGCCGTTCTTCACCGTCGAAAATCTGGCCGCGGCCGAGCGGGTGGCCGAGGCATGCGGCGGGGGGGTCCATGGCCCCGTCTGGCCCGGGCCCGGTCTGCGGGTCCGCAATGTCTGTGACCCCGAGGGCAACATCGTCCACCTGCGCGAACGCACGGCTTAGGGAGACTCCGACGGATTCGCGAGGCGAAGCTCGGTCTCGTCACTGCAGCCACTCGCCGCATGTCGATTCATCCGGCCTTCGTTCGTCGTAGCGGGTAGGGCTGCCGCGCGGTGGCGCGACCTACCCACACGATCAGGGAGCATCGGATGAAATCATTCCTCGCCGTCTTCACGGGCACCCCGGAAGCCATGGCGCAATCGGACTGGGGCAAGCTGAGCGAAGCCGATCAGCAGGCGCGTACGCAGGCCGGGATCCAGGCGTGGCACGCGTGGATGGATGCGAACCAGGCGCGGATCGAGGTGCCCGGGTGCCCGATCGGCAAGACGTTGCGCGTGTCGCCGGGCGGGACGGAGACCTCGCGCAACAACATCTGCGGGTACGTCGTGGTGGCCGCCGAGTCGCACGAAGCTGCCGCCGCGATGTTCCGGAACCATCCTCACTTCGCGATCTTCCCGGGTGACGCCGTCGAGGTCATGGAATGCCTGTCGGTGCCCGGGATGTGACACGGTGACGGTCGAGCAGGGTTTACCCGTCCCTGCGACAGAGGCGCATGCTATGCGGAGGCTCCCTCGGGGTGGGACAGCGACCGCGATCAAGAACCCGGGTGTCGGTGCCGATGTCGCATCAGTGAGAGGCGACCATGCGGCGACGTCGTGGTCGTCGTCCCCATTCCCAGGCATCGACGAAGGAAGGCCCCGTGAAGACCCGCTCCCTGTTGTCATTGGCAATCGCCCTCGCTCTTGCCGGCGCGGCCCACGCCGAGCTGTTCAAGTGGGTCGACGAGAACGGCAAGACGCACTACGGCGATCGCGTGCCCGATCGCTATCAGAAGCAGCAGAAGGCGCTCAAGGTCGAGAAGGCGCCCTCGCAGGCGGATCGCGACGCGGCGGTCCAGCGCCTCCAGAAGGAGAGGAGCGCCATGGAGGCGCTGAAGGCCCAGCGCGATGCGAAGGCGCAGACCGCCGGCAAACCCGTGAAGCCCGCCGCGTCGGGGCCGGCGAACGAGACGGCCTGCCAGAAGGAATGGCGCATATTCCTGGAGGCCAAGACCTGCTTCCAGCCGTTCCGCACCGCCACCGGCGGCATCCGCGCCGAAGCCTACGAGCACTGCAAGGAAGTCGCCGAGCCGAGGTCGGTCTGCCCGCCGTGAGAGGTCGGTCGGAGAGGTGACCCGGGGCGGCCGGCTTCCGGAGCGGGTGCGAGGACTCTGACCGGGCAGGCGGGATGTGTCGGTGGTCCCAATGCCTGCGGGGGGACGTCCGCCCCTGGTAGCGCATGGATTCCGCAGGACTGCGACATCACCATCAAGCGCCTGGCGGGTCGGCCGCTAACAGCCGATCAGTGACCAAGGGCATGACCCGATCCGCATGTCGGTCCTACGCCGTCAGCGCTCCCAGATCCGCAAGCAGAAGCCCGCCCCGAAGCTGGCGCGGCCGATCATGGAGGTACTCGAATCCCGTTGGATGATGTCCGCCGACCTCGTGCCGGTGGAGCTTCCGATCGTCGATCTGGCGCCGTGGCCACCGGTGCCTGCGGTGGTCGCGGACCTCGATGTGCCGCGGCGCGAGCTGGTCGTGATCGACGGGGGGCTGCCCGACCTCGACACGCTCGTCACCGGCATCGTCGGGGACACCCGTCGCGAGGTCGAGGTCGTGGTCCTCGCGCCTGACTCGGACGGTTTCGCGCAGCTCACCGAACTCCTCGCGCAGCGCGCCGACCTCGACGCGCTGCACGTGATCTCGCACGGTCGAGCGGGCGCCCTCCAACTAGGCGATGTCACGCTCGATGCAGATGCGCTGGACGTCCGCGCCGCCGCGCTCACCAAGTGGCATCGCGCCTTCCGGGCCGGTGCTGACATCCTGCTCTACGGCTGCGATCTCGCCGGCAATCTCGAAGGTGTCCGCTTCCTCGAGACCCTCGGGGCACTGGCGGGGACCGACGTGGCCGCCAGCGATGACGCCACCGGGGCGGCGGCGCTGGGCGGGGATTGGATGCTCGAGTACCGCCTCGGCACGGTTGAGACCGCCCTGGCGGTGAACGCGGGCACCCAGCTCGCCTACGACGGACTGCTTGCGCTGCATGCCGAGGACGGCTTCGTCGTCACCGGCAACCTCGACGGGGCTGGCAGTGGTGCGGGTTGGGGCGGCGCCTGGAGCGTCGCCGTCACCAGCATGCTGGCCACCGGCCTCGACCTCTCGGACCCCGGCGATCTGCTCGCCACCAGCGGCAGCTCGGCAATCGGGAACCTGACCGTTCCATCCACTTCGGTGACAGCCATCCGAAATCTCGGTGCGGCCATCGGTGCGGACGGCACCACGACCTGGATCGGCTTTCTCGTGCAGCCGGACAGCACGGGGGCGGGGGCGACCATGGGCCTCGAGTTCGGCAACGCCGCGGGCGACGTCGCGTTCGCCGGCTACGACGGCACCAGCTTCGTGCTGCAGAAGGCCGACGGCACCGGGCGGGTCACGGTCGGCGGCATCTCGGCGTCTGCGGGGCAGGGTGCCTTCGTCGTCGTGAGGATCGATTCCGCCGCGGGCAACGACACCATCTCCATGTACGTGAATCCGACGCCGGGTCGGGCCTCGCCGGACGCCACGTTCACGGCCGTGAAGAGCGACCTCGACCTGGGGACCTTCACCCGCATCGGCATTGCGAACGCCCGGGGCGCCGCTGCCAACAGTGCCATGCTCGACGAGATCCGCGTGGGCACCAGCTTCGCCGACGTCGCGCCGACGCTGGTCGTCAGCACCGCCCTCGACACGAACAGCAGCGGCATCGTGGACGGCAACGCGGCGCACACGATCGCGTGGCTGCATACGCATCAAGGGCCGTTCGTGTCCCTGCGCGAAGCCATCATCGCCGCCAACAACACCGCCGGTGCCGACACGATCCGCTTCAGCATCGACGGCGCGGGACCTCACACCATCCTGCTCGCGTCGGCGCTTCCGGTGATCACGGACGCGGTCACCATCGACGGCACTTCGGACGTCGACTACGCGGGCGCTCCGGTGGCCATCGTCAACGGCAGCCTGACTGCGGGGGGCGCGACCGGTATCGAACTGCAGTCGTCGAACAATGCGATCCTGGGGCTCGAGATCCGGGAATTCGGGGGCGCGGGCATCCGGGTCGTCTCCGGATCCACGGGCAACACGATCGCCGACAACGTCGTCACGGCGAACGGTGGTGCCGGCATTGCGCTCGCCTCGCCAGCTGCCGGAGCGGTCATCCGGACCAACCTCATCCACGCGAACGCCGGTCAGGGCATCGACCTCGGCGCCGACGGTGCTGTCGCCGTCAACGATGCCGGTGACACCGATGCCGGCGCAAACGATCTGCTCAACTTCCCGGTGATCTACGGGGTGACCCTCTCCGGAGGTGTCGTGACGATCACAGGCGAAGCCGCGGCTGGCGCGGTGGTCGAGTTCTACGAGTCGACAAACGATGCCAGCGGTCACGGGGAGGGCGTGTCCCTCATCGGCAGCGGGACGGTCGGCGGGACGGGGACTGCCGGCACCGTCGACGCCACGGCGATCCAGTTCAGTCTCTCGTTCGCGCAGGGGACGCTCGTGCTCGGCGACACGGTCACTGCCACGGCATCGGCAGCGGTCACGTCCGAGTTCTCGGCGAACGTGACCGTCACCGAGCTGAATGCCGCACCGGTCCTCGATGCCGCCGCGAGTCCCGTGCTCAGTGCCGTGCTGGAGGATGCCGTGGCGCCCGCCGGTGCCGTGGGCACACTCGTGTCGCAGCTCGTCGACTTCGCGACGCCGGCCGGGCAGATGGACAACGTCACCGATGCGAACACGTCCCCGCAACTCGGGATCGCGATCACCGCGGCCGACGCGACTCTCGGGGCTTGGTGGTACACGGTCGACGGCGGCGCGACGTGGCTCGCGCTCGGCGTGCCGACACCTGGTGCAGCCCGGCAGCTGGCTGCGGATGCCTCCACCCGGCTGTACCACCGGCCCAATGCCGACACCAACGGCGCGCTTGCGACGGCCATCACGTTCCGTGCGTGGGATCGCGCCACGGGAAGCAACGGCGGCACGGCCGACACGACGGCGAACGGAGGCACGACGGCATTCTCGTCCGCCACCGACACGGCAAGTCTCGTGATCACCGCGGTGAACGACGCGCCGGTGAACACCGCACCGGCGAGCGTGGCGGGCCATCGGGATACGCCGATCACCTTCGCGACCGTCACCAATCGTGTCGCTGTCGCCGACGTCGACGCCGGCGGGGGCGTCGTCACCGTGACGCTGGCGGCCGACAACGGGGGCGTCGTCACACTGACCGGCATCGGCGGGCTCGTTTTCACGACCGGCGACGGCGCGGCCGACGCCGCGATGGTATTCACTGGCACCGTCGCGGATATCAACGCGGCCCTGAACGGCATGGTGCTCACACCCGGGGCCGGCTACAGCGGGACAGCCGCCCTCACCCTCACGACCGATGACGGCGGCAACACCGGGAGCGGCGGCGCACGGTCGGACACCGATGTGATCACGCTCACGCTGAGTCCGACGGCTGCTGCGGTCGTGACGCTGCCTGGCACTCCGGTGACGTTCACGGAGGGCGGTGCAGATGTCGATGTGGACGCGTCGCTCACGATCGCCGATGCCGACAGCACGCACCTCGTCTCGGCGGTCGTCGCGATATCGGGCAACTACCAGGCGGTCGAGGACCGCCTGCTCTTCACCGACCAGCTGGGGATCACGGGGACCTGGGACGGGTCGCTTGGCGTCCTGACCCTGTCGGGCACTGCCACCCTGGCGGACTATCAGACAGCGCTCCGTCGCGTGGCCTACCGCAACACGAGCGATGCCCCCAGCGTCGCCATCCGCAGCCTCTCGTTCGCTGTCGACGACGGCGCTGGCAGTGGCGCCCTGGTGACGACCACCCTCACCGTCGTCGCCGACAACGATGCCCCGATGATGACGGTGCCGGGGGCCCAGACCGTGCTGGAGGACACCGATCTCGTCTTCCTCGCGGCGCTCGGCAACGCTGTCACGATCACCGATCCGGATGCCGGCATGGACGGCGCACTGGTCGAGCTGACAGCGACGGGCGGCACGCTGCATCTCGCAGGCACGACGGGCATCGGGTTCGGATCGGGCGCCGATGGCACCGCGGCGATGGCGATCGGCGGCACTGTCGCGAATCTCAACGCGGCGCTGAACGGCCTTGTCTTCCGGCCTGCGGCCAATGCGACGGCCGGCGTGACGCTGCGCTTCTACGCCTACGACTTCGGGAACTACGGCCTCGGCGGCCCGAAGTCGGACACGGAGCTGGTCACGGTGATAATCACGCCTGTGAACGACGTACCCGTCATCACGGCGAACACCGGTGCCACGTTGCTCGAAGGTGGCACGGTCGTGCTTGCTCCGGGTCAGCTCGCGGCCACCGATGTCGAGGATGCTGCCGCACTGCTGAGCTACGTCGTGCAGTCGCTTCCGACACACGGCACGCTCCGGCGAGGCGGTATCGCGCTCGGCGTCGGCGAGCGCTTCACGCAGGCCGACATCACGAATGGTGTCGTCAGCTATGTCCACGACGGATCCGAAACCACCGTCGATGCGTTCGGCTTCGATCTCCTCGACACCGGGCTCGCCGGACCCGTCGCGAACACGTTCACGTTCACCGTGACCCCGGTCGACGATCCGGTCGCGCTGTCCGCCGTGCAGCTCACGGTGCCTGTGGGGGGCGCAGTGGTGCTCACCGCCGGCATGTTCACGGTGGGCGACCCGGATGGTCCCGCAGGGCCGATCTCGTTCACGGTGCGGAACGTGAGTGGCGGCGCCTTCGAGCGGATCGCCGCGGCCGGCATACCGATCACGACATTCTCGGCCGCGGAGATTCTTGCGGGTGATGTCCGGTTCATGACCGACGCCAGCAGCGCGGTACCTGCCTTCGAGGTGTCCGCAACCGACACGGTCCACACGACGGCATTCATCAGAGCGACTGTCACGCTCGCGGCCACGGTCGACCCGGCGTTGCTCGCTGCGGCGGGCGCACCGTCGGCACCCACGGTGGTGGCGACGTCCTCCCAGGCGGTACCTGGTGCCGGCTCGACCGCTGCCGGCGCCGTGCGGGCCATCGAATCCCCGGAGCAGGTCGAGGCATCCATCGCTGAACGGCCGCCCGTCCCGATGGCCATCCCGCGATCGGTGCCTGCCCGCAGCGCTCGGACCGCAGGAGATCCGGCGCCGGGCGAGAGCGAGACGAGTCGGCCCGCCCCGACGTCCCCCGAGGGCACCCAGCTGATGGGTGCTCCGGTCGGCGGCACGCCCCCCACGGCAGTGCTCGTGCCCCCTCCGGCGGGGTCCATGACGCCATTGGCCGCACTGCCGGCTGTCGTGCCGGCCCGTGCGCCAGGCCTCTTCGACGCGGCGAACCTGACGATGGACCGCAACGACCTCGCGGCGGCGCAGTCCGCCCTCGGCAACGCCGAATGGCGCGAGGCCCTCGAGAAGGCGAAGGCCGCGACGGTCGCGCAGGGACGGCTGGACGCTCTCGTCGTCGGATCGAGCACCGCGGTGGCCGGCTCGCTCACGGTGGGCTACGTGATGTGGCTGGTACGCGGCGGTGTGCTGCTTTCCAGCCTGATGTCGTCGCTGCCGGCATGGCGGGTTCTCGATCCGCTGCCGATCCTCGGACGGACCCGGGATGATGGCGACGAACCCGATGGCGAAGGACCGGAAGACCCCCTCGAGCGACTGTTCGTGCGCGCGCGCTCGGCCCTCGGCCGCGTGGCGGAGGCACCCTCGCCGGACTCGGAGCCCCGCAAGTGAAGACCGCGACTGTCGATAAAGGGGCGTCGTGCCTTTCCGCCTGCCCGTCGACCACCCCATCGCCATGAAGCGCCCCAGCACCCGCTTCTTCATCACGCTCGGCCTCAGTTCGATGCTCGCCAGCGCGCTGCTGCTCGCGATGTTCGTCGGCCTCGTGCCCGATCGCCTGGAGGCGGAGCGGCATGGCCGTGCGGCGCTGTCCGAGGCACTTGCGGCGAGCACGTCGGTCTTCATCGCGCAGGGCGATCTCGCCCGTATCCAGGCGACCATCGCGTTCGTCGCGGAGCGCAACGACGACCTGCTGTCGGCGGGCTTGCGCGCGAACAATGGGAAGCTCGTCGCGAGCGCCGGTGACCACGAGAGGCAATGGAGATCCGGCGTGGGATCGCTCTCCACCGACGCGAACGTCCAGGTGCCGATCCAGTCGATGGGCGGAAGGTGGGGCACGCTCGAGTTGCGCTTCGAAGAGCTCGGCGTGTCGGGCTGGATGGGCGTGCTCTTCGATCCGCGGATGCGGATGATCGCTGCGGTCGTGGGCCTGTGCTTCATCACCTTCTACCTTTATCTCGGTCGCGTGCTCCGGCAGCTCGATCCGTCGCGCGCCGTCCCGGCCCGCGTGCGCAACGCCCTCGACACGATGGCCGAAGGTCTGCTGGTGCTCGATCCGAAGGGTCACGTGGTCCTCGCGAACGAGGCGTTCTCGCGCGTGGTGGGCCGCGCCCCCGACGAGATCGTGGGCCGCCTCGTGACCGTGTTCGAGTTCCGCAACGGCGAGGGGGAGCCGCTTCCGGTGGACGACCAGCCGTGGAACGCCGCGCTCGAGACCGGCGTCACGCAACGCAACTTCCGGCTGCGGCTGCCGAACGCCGGCAGCGAGCTGCGCACCTTCCTCGTGAACGCATCCCCGGTCATGGGCGCGGGCACGCGTCCCGGTGGCGTGCTGGTGAGCTTCGACGACGTGACGGAACTCGAGGAGAAGGAGATCCAGCTTCGCGTCGCCAAGAACGAGGCCGAGGCCGCGAACCGCGCGAAGAGTGACTTCCTCGCGAACATGAGCCACGAGATCCGCACGCCCATGAACGCGGTGCTCGGCTTCACCGAGCTGCTCCGCCGCGGGTATCACCGCGACGACGCGGAGATGCGGCGGCACCTCGACACGATCCACGGCAGCGGCACCCACCTGCTCGAACTGATCAACGACATCCTCGACCTCGCCAAGGTCGAGTCCGGCCGCATGGAGCTGGAACGCGCGCCCACCGCTGCGCACTCGATCGCCCAGGAGGTCGTGGCCGTGCTCGGCGTACGTGCCCGCGAGAAGGGCATCGAACTGCGGCTCGAATGCGACACGGCCATCCCGGAGCGGGTGACCACCGATCCGACGCGCCTGCGCCAGATCATCACCAACCTCGTAGGCAACGCGATCAAGTTCACGTCGAAGGGCGCCGTGACGGTGAGCCTGTCGGCCGAGGCCACGCGGGGCGATGCGCGCTTCATGGTCGAGGTGCGCGACACCGGGATGGGCATCCCCGCCGACCGCATCGACGCCATCTTCGAGCCGTTCACGCAGGCGAGTGCCGAGACGACGCGGCAGCATGGCGGCACGGGACTGGGGCTCACGATCAGCCGCGAGTTCGCCCGCGGGCTCGGCGGGGACCTCACTGCCCGAAGCCAGTTGGGCGTGGGCAGCGTGTTCACGGCGACCATCGACGCCGGCCCCCTCGACGATGTGCGCTGGCTTTCGCCGGTGGAAGCCCTGCGCACCGATGCGCCGGCGGCACTCGGCTCGGGCATGACGTGGTCGTTCCCGCCCGCGAAAGTCCTGGTGGTGGACGACGGCGTGCCGAACCGTGAACTGGTCCGCCTCGTCCTGGAGCCCACTGGCCTGCAGGTGGAGGAGGCCGAGAACGGCCGCATCGGTGTCGACATGGCCATGCGCGGCGACTTCGCGCTGATCCTCATGGACATGCAGATGCCCGTGATGGATGGCTATGAGGCGACCCAATACCTGCGTGAGCACGGGTGTCCCACCCCGGTCTACGCCATGACCGCCGACGCGATGAAGGGGTTCGAGACGCGGTTGCTGGACGCCGGCTGCAAGGGATTCGTCACGAAGCCGATCGACATGGATGTCCTGCTCCGCACCATCGCCGGTCTCCTGGGCGGGACCCAGGTACCCGCCGGTGCTGCCACCCTCATGAAGCCCGAACCCGAGCCGATAGCAGCCATGAATCCCCCACCCACCGGCGCGGTGCCGGTGCGCTCGCGACTGCACGACCATCCCAAGCTGAAGGTGGTCGCGCAATCGTTCGTGGACACGCTGGACACCCGCAAGGCGGCGATCCGGCAGGCGTGGGAGGACCGCAACTACGACTCGTTGGCATCGCTCGGACACTGGTTGAAGGGGACGGGCGGGACAGCGGGGTTCGATGTTTTCACGGCGCCGGCCCGGTCGATGGAGGCCGCCGCCCACGCGCGCAGCGAGGCGGATCTGGAATTGTTGATCGCGGAGTTGCTCGATCTCGCGGATCGGGTGGTGGGCCCTTCGAGCGCCCACGTGCAGGAGACGGCTGCACATGCCTGAGCGCGAGCCCGAGGTCATGGCGTTCGGCCCGGCGGCGACGCCGCCGTCGGCTGTTCGTGCGCCCGAAGACGGCCCTGACGTGCCGCGGCCGCAGTCGCCTGCCGAGACCTCGGCGGACGGCCCGTTCGCCGCCATCCGCCTCGCGACCATCATGATGGTCGACGACGACACGGTGATGCTGCTCGCGGTCGAGACCTTCCTCGACGATGTGGGCTATCGCAAGTTCATCACGACCACGGATCCGACCGAGACGCTGACGCTCCTGGACAAGCACCGGCCGGACGTGTTGCTCCTCGACCTCGTGATGCCAGGGATGACCGGCTTCGACGTGATGGCGCAGGTGCGCGCCCGGGACGAGTACCGGTTCCTGCCGGTCATCGTGCTCTCCGGGGAAACCGAGCACGGTGCCCGCCTGAAGGCGCTCGAGATGGGCGCCACGGATTTCCTGATGAAGCCGGTGGATCCGAGCGAGCTGCAGCTGCGCGTCCGCAACACGCTCGCCTTCAAGGCCTACCAGGACCGGCTCGCCGACTACATGCCGGTGACCGGTCTCCGGAATCGCCGGCGTTTCGAGATGGACCTCCGGCACATGCTCGGCGAATCGAACGGTCCGGCTGTCTCCTGCGCGCTGCTGAACATCGACATCGACCGCTTCAAGCACGTCAACGACACGCTTGGCTACCGCGTCGGCGATGCGCTGCTCAATGCCGTCGCCCGGCGCATCGAGCGGATCGCCCATGACGTCGAGACCGGGTTGATCTCCGCGGCGGGCGAGACCGACGTGCGGGTGAACGTCGCGCACATCTCCGGCAACGGGTTCGCGCTCCTGACGGCCTGCCTGCGGGACGCCGGCAGCGCGGAGCGCGTGGTGCGCACGGTCTTCAAGGGACTCACCGCGCCGTTCGTCGTGGACGGCCACGAAATCTTCGTGACCGCGAGCATCGGGATATCGCTCCACCCGCTCGACGCGCGGGATGCCGACGATCTCCTGAAGCACGCCGAGATGGCGATGTACCAGGCGAAGCGGAAGGGCCGCGGCGATCACGAGTTCTACTCGCAGGAGTTCAACGCGCGCGCCGCCGAACGTGTCTCGCTGGAGGCCGACCTGCGGCGTGCCATCGAGCGCTCCGAACTCGAGGTCTACTACCAGCCGAAGGTGAACATCGAGACGGGCCATGTGCTCGGCGCCGAGGCGCTGATCCGCTGGCACCATCCGCGGCTCGGCATGGTGAGCCCCGTGCGCTTCATCCCCATCGCGGAGGAGGCCGGCCTCATCGTCGACATCGGTCGCTGGGTCCTCTACGAGGCCGGGCGCCAGTTGAAGAAGTGGCGGCAGCAGGGCCACACGCTGTCGGTATCGGTGAACGTGTCGCCTGCGCAGTTCACCCGCTCCGCGATTCTCAACGATGTGCGGCAACTGCTGGCCGTGACCGGCATCGATCCGCCGTCGCTCGTGCTCGAGGTGACCGAGAGCCTGCTGATGTCGAACATCGACGAGGCGGTCGCGCTGTTGAAGGCCGTGCGCGCGATGGGCATCCGCCTGTCGGTCGACGACTTCGGGACGGGGTACTCGTCGCTGGGCTATCTGCGCTGGCTGCCGCTCGACGAGCTGAAGATCGATCGCAGCTTCGTGATGGGGCTTCCCGCGGAGAAGGACTCGCTGGCGATCGTGAATGCCGTCATCGCCATGGCGCACGCGCTCAATCTGAAGGTCGTTGCCGAGGGCGTCGAGACCGACGCGCAACTCGGCGTGCTGAAAGCCATGCACTGCGACGAGTTCCAGGGCTACCTGTGCAGCCCGCCGGTGCCCGCCGCGAAGTTCACGGGTCTCCTGGAGGCGCAGGCGGCCCCCATTCCGGACGTCACGCCGGACCCCGTGTAATCATCCGGGCGGCACCCGCCGTCGCTGCTGTCGAAACACCAGGATGACCATGCCGTCGATTCCCTACGACGCATCGCGCGATGCGCTCTTGCGCCCGGCGCTCCGCGAGACCGTGTTCTCATCGCAGTCCGCCGCCCCCGCACTGCCCGCGCTCTGCGCGGAGCTGTCGCGTCTCGCCTATCTGCAGTTCGAATCGGATCCCGCCGCGAAGTCCTCCCTGGACGATGCCCTCGCGCGGGTCGGGCTTGCGCCGGCGAGGCCGATCTTCGCGCCGGGAACGCACACCCAGGCGTTCGCCACGCGTGGCCTCGATGGCCGGCGCATCGTGGTGTTCCGCGGAACGGAGCCGGATGCCGTCGGCGACATCGGGACGGATCTCCTCGCGACTCTCGTGAGCTGGCCGCACGGAGGGAAAGTGCATCGGGGATTCGCCCGCGCGTACGCGAGCGTGCAGGCCGAGGTCGACCGCTGGCTCGATGCCCACGATGACGGCACGCCGCCGGTCTTCACCGGCCACAGCCTCGGGGCCGCGCTGGCGACGCTCGCGGCGTCGCATCGGAGGGCTGCCGTGCTCGTCACGTTCGGGTCACCCCGGGTCGGCGACGACGTCTTCGTGGCCGGGATGTCGGCGATCGACACGCAGCGCCATGTGAACTGCTGCGACATCGTGACGTCGGTGCCGCCGTCGGGGCTCTGGTATCGGCACGTCGAGCCGATGTGCTACATCGATCGCCACGGCGCGCTGCGACCGGACATCACACCGACCGAGATCGAGACCGATCGCGCCGCAGCCCGTACCGAATATCTCAAGCAGGGCACGTGGGTCAGCGGAAACGTGTTGCTGCGCGACCTAGCGGATCACGCGCCCATCAACTACGTGCGCGCCCTCATCGATTGACGACGTACTGCGCCGCGGACCTCACCCGCCGCGATGCACCCGTCGATACCATCCGGATTCGATCTCGTGCAGCAGCGTCGGGCCTGTCGGGTGCCAGCCGAGTTCCTCGCGCGATCGCCGTGCTCGCACCCGGCTGTTGGAACCGAACGACGTGTGGGCCTTCACGCCCTGAGCGGCCTCGGCTTCCTCGGGCAGCCACACGCGGGTCCCTCCGCCGAATCCGAGCATGCGGCTGATGGCTTCGGCGATCGCCTTCAGGGAGTCCTCCCCGTTCTCGGCGTAGTAGAGCGCGCCCGCAGTGCCGCGTTCGAGCACCCGCGCGTAGAGGTCCACGACATCGTCGATGTGGACGTTGGCCCAGCGGTTCTCGCCGGGGCCGATGTGGAGGCCGATGCCCTGCGCCTTTGCAGCCTCGATGAGCGCGGGGACCTGGAAGCTTTCCTTGCGAGGGCCGTGACCGCCGCCGTAGATCATGCTCGGGCGGATCACGATGGCGCGGACGCCATCGCGTGCTGCGTCGAACACGACCTGGTCGATCGCGGCACGCTGCTGCATGCGGGGCAGGGTGGGGACGAAGGCCGTGGTCTCGTCGTACACCGGTTCGACGAACTGTCCGTCGGCCCGCGTGGCGACGATGCCGGAACCGCTCGTGTGCAGGAAGGCCTTGCCGGAGCCGCGCAGCGCATCGGCGATGGCGACGACGACGCCGTCGTGGTTGGCCTCGGCGGCGTCCACCACGGCATCCGCTTCCCGCGCGGCCTGCGAGATCACGTCGAGGTCATCGAGCGAACCGTGGATCGGGTGGATCCCGAGCGCGCACAGCTCTGCTGCCCCCGTTTCGGAGCGGACCAGGCCCGTGATGTCGTGGCCGAGGCTCAGCAATTTCACTGCAACGGAACCGCCGATGTAGCCCGTCGCCCCCGTCATGAAGATCTTCATCGCGCGCTCCGTGATGGCGAAGCGGCGATTCTATCGAGGGAAGCCTCGCGTGCCCGAGACTTCCCCCGCCATCGTGCCTTACACGGTGCGGCGACGCTTCCGCATCAGCGCGAGCAGCATGCCGCCGCCGATCAGCATGGCGTACTCGGACGGTTCGGGGACCGCCATCACCGAGACGGTCACGGTGGCGCGGCTGCCACGTCCCAGCGCGTCCACGGAGAAATAGGTGAAGGTCGTGTCGCCGACGAAGTCCGGCGCGGCCTGCCCGCGGAAGCGGTCAGCAGGGCGGCGATCACAGTGGTGCGGAAAGGAATCATCGAGAACGGTTCCTTTGAGGCGGTCAGGCGTTGTGGCCCACCGGAACCCACGGCCTCGTTCCCGGCCCGGAGCGCTGAAATACTTCGCTTCTGTGAGGGTTGTGGTGAGTTGTCGACCCGCATTGCCAAGAATTTCGACGGCGCGCCGGTAGCAGACCCGGGTGACCGAGCCGCGGTGGCTACCGCTCCGGGGCTCGGCAAAGGGTGCTCCCAGGGCCATGCATTCGCGTGCGCTCAAGGCGGTGCGGGCCGGGTCGATCAGGACTGACCACTGTCGTTTCGTCCTCGGAACATCGCCATGAATCCATCCAATGCCGTCGCCTGCCTGTTGGCGGCCCTGTCGCTTGCGGGAATGGCGCGCGCGGAGCCTGTGATCACCGTACCGGTCCGCATCCACATCGTCCGGGATCTCGTGATGCCGAAGGACGGTCTCGCGATGCAGTCGTGGGTGACCGAGCGGCAGGTCCGCGACGTGATCCTGCCGGAGGTGAACCGGATCTGGCGGGCGGCCGACGTCGCTTTCCGGCTCGACGCCGTCGGGACGGCCTCGACGCGCGATCGGCCGGACCGCCGGGCGCTGATCGATGCCGTGGTCACCGCCCAGCGCGACGTGGACGGGGAGTCCGATCCTGAGCGCATCCGGCACCTGAGCGAACTCGTCGAGTTCGCCTCGGGTGCCCCGGGCACGGTGGACGTCTACCTCGTGCCGTATCTGGGAGAGGCCTCCCAGGGCAATACGAAACGCAGTCTCCGACGGGTGTTCGTGGCCCAGTGGACCGACAAGTCATCGAAGGGTCGCCGCGCGCCGGAACGCTTCCAGCTCACGGAACCCGGGGCGGTCGACCGGGGTTCGTTGAGTCGGACGGTCGCGCACGAACTCGGCCATGTGCTCGGCCTGCGCCACCCGGACAAGGGCGGCGATGCCCTGACCGGCCTGTTGATGGGGGGGCGGTCGCCCGGCTACGCGCTCACGGCCGACGAAGTCGCGAAGGCGCGGCGGCGGGCGGGGAAGCTCGCGCGCCGCCAGGACGACGACGTCGACTGACGCACCGCCATCGCGTCAGGCCGGTGGTGCGCCCTCGGCCTCCACCGGCAGATCCGCCCGGCGGCCCCATTCGTCCCAGGAGCCGTCGTACACGCGCCAGTCGTCGTGGCCCGTGAGGTGCAGGCCCAGCGCGAGGATGCAGGCGGTGAGGCCCGATCCACAGGTGAGCGTCACCGGCTTGTCGCCCGCAAGACCCGCGGAGGTGAATCGGCGCCGCAGCTCGTCGACCGGCAGCAGCGTGCGCGCCTGCGGGTCGAGCAGATCGGCCCAGTAGAGGTTTGCGCTGTTCGGAATGTGGCCGGGGCGCGCGCCGGGATAGCGGTCCACCTCCGTCCCGGCGAAACGACCCGGCGTGCGCGCGTCGAGGATGAACCGGCCGCCACTCCTGGACGCGTCCAGCACATCGGGCCAGAACGCCGCGAGGTCGCGGCTCCCGCCCGCAACGAAGGTCGTCGGCGGCACGGTGAACTCGCCGGCTTCGAGCGGAAGATCGCGCGCCTTCCATGCCTTCATCCCGCCGTCGAGGATCGACACGTTGTCGTAGCCGTACTGACGGAACAGCCACCAGACGCGCGCGGCGCTGTAGAGCCCGGGGGTGTCGTACGCGACGACGTGGGTTCGGTTGTCGATGCCGAGCGCACCGACCTCCGCCGCGAAGTGATCGCGCGGCGGGATCTTGCGGGGCAGCGGGTTGGCCGGATCGGCGATCTTCTCGAGATCGAAGAACACCGCGCGCGGGATGTGTTCCTTCAGGTACTCGGCGCGGGCATTGCGGCCGGTGTCCGGGAGATGGACGCTCGCGTCGACGACGCGGATCGACGGGTCGTGGAGGTGCTCGCTCAACCACTGCGCGCTGACGACGGGGCCTGGGTAGCTCATGGGGTTGCCTCGGTGGGTGTGTTCAGACCAGCGCCTGCAGATTGCCGTCGACGCTCAGTGCCTGACCGGAGATCGTGCGCCCGCGCGGGGAGGCGAGGAACAGCGCGAGGTCGGCCAGCTGTCCCGGTTGGATCAGTTCCTTGATCGACGCATGGGCGAGCCACGCGTCCTGCACTTCCTGCGGCGTCTTGCCCGCGACCTGCGCCTTCGCTTCGATGACGCGGCGGATGCGCTCGCCCTCGACGACGCCCGGCAGGATCGCGTTGCAGCGCACGCCGTACTGGCCGAGTTCCATCGCGATCGTCTTCGTGAACCCGACCACACCCCACTTCGCCGCGGCGTAGGCCGACCGGTTCGGGAATCCGAACTTTCCGGCGGCGGACGAGAGATTGATGATCGAGGCGTTGCGCGACTGCTTGAGATGCTCGACGGCGAGGCGCGTGAAGTTGAACTGGCTGGTGGTGCACACCGCGAGACAGCGGTCCCACTCCAGCGGGTCGATCTCGTGCACGGGACCCGTGGGGCCGGCGATGCCCGCGTTGTTCACCAGGCAGTCGAGGCCACCGAGTGTCGCGACGGCGTCGGCGAAGAAGGTGCCGACAGCGGCACGGTCCGCGACATCGCACACGGCGCTGCCGATCGCAGGGTTCGACTTCTTCAGCGCATCGAGTGCGGCCCGGTCCACGTCGCAGACGTGCACGATGGCGCCCTCGCGCTCGAAGGCTTGCGCGATCTCCAGCCCGATGCCCCCGGCGCCTGCCGTCACGAGTACCCGCAGCCCTGCGATGCCCAGATCCATGGTGTGTCGTCTCCGTCCCTGTTCGATGGCTGCCCCACGGCTGCGGGGCGCCGGGACTATAGGCAGCGGCATCCGGGGGCGCAATCGATCGCGTCGATCAGGGCGCGGAAACGCCGAGGGCCGGGCGACTCTCGTCGCCCGGCCCTCGGCAGGGGTGCTGCCAACTAAGTGTCGATCACGCGGTGCGGCGGCGGCGCGCAGCGGCGAAGCCGACGGCGGCGAGGCCCGTGGCCATCAGCGCGTACGTCTCGGGTTCCGGCACGGCCGGGGTGCCCGTGAACTGCACTTCGCTCACGGCGTAGCTGCTGTCGCCGGCGAACGCGTAGATCCGCGCGTAGCGGGCCTGCACGGCCGGGAAGTCGATGAGCGCCGAGTAGGAGGCGGTGTCGGCGGGGTTCGAGCTGCGCTTGATCATCGACTTGCCGTCGTACTCGTAGGCGGGATCCAGCGAGATGGGCAGGCTCAGGAAGAGCGTGTTCCACGTCGTGTTGTTGGTCGAAACCTGCACCACGTACAGGTCGTTGTTGTCGACGCCGATGGCGATGTCGGTGATGTTGTAGAGCTGGTCGAAGGTGAAGGTGAACGCCACGCCGGTGGGGCCGGTCTGGTCCTGCCAGTAGACGCTCTGGGGGTCCGTCCACCAGGTGCCGAGGGCGAAGTCACCATCGTTCAGCAGGGCGGCTGGGTCGTTCCAGTAGTCGCCGGTGCCGGTGATCGACGTGACGGTGACAGCGTGGGACGCGGAGGATGCTGCGAGGGCGAGGAGGCCCGCGGCCAGCAGGTGCTTCTTCATGGGGTGTTTCTCCAGGGATTGCAGTAGTCCCGCCGAACGGGCGGGGCTTCCCCATGGTCCTCAGCAGTCCCTGTGCGCGGGGTGCCATGTCCCTGATCTGTCGAAGAACACGGGCGGCTGCCATCCCCGACCGTCAATGATCCCGACAGGCTTCAGGCGCTGCGGGGACCTGCGCCCGACGCGCGAGACCCTGGACGCCGTCGAGAGTCAGCGTCGATTCCCGCGGGTCGTCGCGCCGGGCGACGCGATCAGAAAGTCTCCTTGAACGGCCGCAGATCGATCTCCTGCGCCCAGGCGGAACGGGGTTGGCGGTGGAGGTGCCAGTACGTCTCGGCGATGGCGTCGACCGCCAGCAGGCCGTCCTCGCCGCGAGCCTTCACCATGTCGGGGGCCCGAGTGCGCAGGCGCTCGCCGTCGATGCCGCCGTCGATCACGACGTGTGCGACATGGATGCCCAGCGGCCCGTACTCGCGGGCCATGCTCTGGCTGATCATCCGCAGGCCCGCCTTCGCGGCGGCGAAGTGCGCGAACCCCGGCTTGCCGCGCAGGCTGCCCGAGGCGCCGGTGAAGATGACCGTGCCGCGGCCGAGCGGGACGAGTCTTCGCGCCGCCTCGCGTCCCACGAGAAACCCGCCGAAGCAGCCGATCCGCCAGTAGTCCTCGAAGCTCTCGGCGGAGAGTTCGCGGAAGTCGAGCATGCGGTTGTTGCCGGCGTTGTAGACGACGAGATCGGGCGCGTCGAACCCTGCCCGCGACGTCATCGCGTGGTCGAACAGGGCGACGACGTCGGCTTCGACGGTCGTGTCGGTGACGACGGACTCGGCGCTTCCGCCCGCGGCACGGATCGTCGCGACGACCTGATCGATCTTCGATGCGGTGCGGCCGGCGACGAACACGTGATGGCCTTCACGCGCGGCCCGCCGGCAGACGGCCGCGCCGAGGCCCTGTTCGGCGCCGACGCCGACGACGATGGCAGTGGGTCTACCCATGAGGTGCACTCCGGTGATGTGAACGGGGATGGAACGGCGCGAGGCCTGCCCGCTGTGCCGGTTCGAACCACACGCCGCGACCGATCGCGATCACGACGATGAGCCCGTACGCCGCGAGCCCGAGCGCGAGCGCCGCGAAGACGGATTGCAGGGACCCGGTGAGGTGCAGTGCCAGCGCGCCGCCGCCGACCGCGATCACGAGGCGGACGAACCCGCCGAGCAGCGGCCACAGCAGGCGCCCCGCGCCCTGCGAGGCGAAGTACAGCGACAGCCCGAGTCCGAAGAAGCCGTATGTCGGCCCGACGATGCGGAGGTAGGCGCTCCCGGTCTCCAGCATGCGCGGGTCGTCGCCGAAGAGACCCAGCCATGCCTCGGGCCAGAGGGCCGCGGCGATGCCGATGGACTCGGTCAGCACGAAGGCCAGCGCGGCGCCGGTGAGGGCGATGCGCAGCGCGCGCTGACGCTGGCCTGCACCCAGGTTGGTCCCCACGAGCGCCACGAGCGGCGCGCCGAGCCCGAAGACGAGCGGGATCAGCAGGTACTCGAGTCGGCCACCCGTGCCGTAGCCGGCCACGGCGTCGGGGCCGGCAGCCCTGCCGACCAGCGCCGTCGTGAGCGCGAAGACGAGTGTCGTCAGCACGGTGCTGATCGAGCCCGCGGCGCCCACGCGGAGGATGTCCGCGAAGAACTTCCACCGAAGCCGCGGGAAGCGCGGCTGCAGCACACTGCGGCCGGACCACAGGTACCACGCGAGGGCCGCCGTCGTGAGGGCCGTGGTGAGCACGACGGCGATACCGCCACCGGCGATCCCCATCGCCGGAATCGGTCCGAAGCCGAAGATGAGACAGGGGGAGAGCGGCACCAGCAATGCGACACCCGCGCAGATCGCGACGGAGGGGACGAGCATGTTGCCGGTGCCGCGGATCACGCTCGCGAGGGCGTTCGCGATCCAGACGAGCACGACGCCCGCGAAGACGACGTTCGAATAGGCGAGCGCCGCGTCCAGGGATCCGCCCGTGCCGCCCATGGCGCGGTACAGCCACGGGCCACCGATGAGCACGGCCGCCGAGCAGGCAAGACCGAGCACCCCGTTCACGAGGATCGCGTGCCACACGAGGCCGTTCGCATCGTCGCGACGACCGGCGCCGAGCGCGCGTGCCGTGGCGGACGAGATCGCGCCGCCCACAGCTCCGCCAGAGAGCATCTGCATCATCATGAATCCGGGAAAGACGAGCGCCATGCCGGCCAGCGCATCGGTGCCGAGCCGCGAGACGAACCACGTCTCGATGAGCCCCGTCGACGCCTGGGCCAGCATCACGAGGACGTTCGGCCACGCGAGGCGGAACAACGTCGGGGCGATGCGACCTTCCAGCAGCATCCGGGTCCGCGGTGCCATCGGGGCGGATGTGCCCGGGAGCGGCTTGGCGGGTGCGGTCATGGGCTCTTCCTGGAGGCGCGGCGACGACGTGGCTTGTCCGAAGGCGGCGCTGCGTCCGCCACCACGCCCCAGGGGCTCGCGGCCAACCGGCGGCGCAGGCCGTCGGTCGCCGCGGGTCCGGGTGCGAAGGCGAACGCGGGGTCGAGCACGGAGCGGCCGGTGGTGCGGTCGACGAGGACGGGGTCGGCGACGCGGCCCGTTTCGGTATCGACCAGCAGCACGCTCGCGCCTTCCGGCGAGAAGTGTTTGCTGCCCCACGCGTAGAGCGCCACGAGCACCGCACGGAACTCGCGCCCGCGATCGGTCAGGATGTACTCGTGGCGGGGTGGCCGCTCGCAGTAGAGCCGCTGCTCGAGCATGCCGGCCTCGACGAGCGCCTTCAGGCGGCGGGACAGCATGTTGGGCGCGATGCCCAGGCTTTCCTGGAACTGGTCGAACCGCGTGAGCCCGTGCAGGGCGTCGCGGAGGATGAGGATGCTCCACCACTCGCCGACGCGGTCGAGGGCGCGGGCGATCGGGCAGGTCATGCTGGAGAAGGCGGTGCGTTCCATGGCCGGCACCGTACGCCAGTCACTTGCATCATGCAAGTAACTGCGATTCACCCGGGGCGAGCGGTCGCGCGGGCGCAACCGTCGCCGGCGTTCGTTCCCATGGACACAGGACAGGTGCGAGGATCCCGGGCATGACGAACAAGAGCCTCATCTACCGCCTCGAACGCTGGCTGGTGCAGCACCTGCGCCATCGCCGCGTGCTGCGGCACGTCGGGCGGCGCCCGCTGCAGGACAAGATCTCGGGTCGCGGCCCGGCGCAGGCCGTCTCCGCGGAGCTTGCGCGCGTCCTCATGCAGGCCGCGAACGATCCAGCCGCGGCGTTGCTCGTGCGCGTGGAGTCGCGGGCCGACGGGCTGACGTCTGCCGAAGCGGCGACGCGCCTCGCCCGCGTCGGGCCGAACGAGGTCGAGCACGACCATCCGCCGTCGGGCTGGCGGCGCCTGTGGCAGTGCTACAAGAACCCGTTCAACCTGCTGCTCACGGTGCTCGCGGCCGTGTCGTACGTATCGCACGACGCCAAGGCGACGATCGTGATCAGCGTGATGGTCCTGCTGAGCACCGGCGTGCGGTTCATCCAGGAGGGGCGCTCCAACCGCGCGGCCGAAAGTCTCAAGGCCATGGTCAGCAACACGGCGACCGTGTTGCGCAGCGACGCCGCCGCAGCCACTGCGGCCGACCCGCGCGCGGACGGCCACGTCGAGATCCCGATGCGCCAGCTCGTGCCCGGCGACATCGTCGTGCTGTCCGCCGGGGACATGATCCCTGCCGACTGCCGCGTGCTCACGGCGCGCGACCTCTTCGTCGCGCAGTCGGCGATGACCGGGGAATCGCTGCCGGTCGAGACGTTTCCGGACAGCCGCGCGCCCGCCGACGGACCGCTCGAGCAGACTAACCTCGTCTTCATGGGCACGAACATCGTGTCGGGTGCGGCCACGGCGGTGGTGATCGCGACCGGCCAGCGAACGTACTTCGGGACGCTCGCGGCTCTCGTCACCGCGACCGATGTCACGCCCACGGCGTTCCAGACGGGCGTCGACAGCGTGAGCTGGCTGCTGATCCGCTTCGCGCTCGTGATGGTGCCGATCGTCCTGTTGCTGAACGGATTCACGAAGGGCGACTGGACGGAGGCCTTCCTCTTCACGCTGTCGGTGGCGGTGGGACTCACGCCCGAGATGCTCCCGATGATCGTGACGACGACGCTCGCGAAGGGCGCCGTCACGCTGTCGCGCCGGAAGGTCGTCGTGAAGCGGCTCGATGCCATCCAGAGCTTCGGCGCGATGGACGTGCTGTGCACCGACAAGACGGGGACGCTCACGCAGGATCAGGTCGTCCTCGGCCGGCACATCGACGCCTTCGGCACGACGTCGGAGGAGGTCCTGAACCTCGCCTTCCTCAACAGCCATTACCAGACCGGCCTGAAGAATCTCCTCGATCGCGCCGTCCTCGCGCATGTCGAGCTCAGCGCTGAAATGAAGCTCGAACAGGACTACCGGAAGATCGACGAAATCCCGTTCGACTTCGAGCGCCGGCGCATGTCCGTCGTCGTGTCCGAGCGCGACGAGCACCACGAACTCATCTGCAAGGGCGCCCTCGAGGAGGTGCTCGCGTGTTGTACGCGGGTGCGCACCGAGGCCGGCACCGCGTCGACGGAGGCCCCGCTCGATACGGCGATGCTGGCGCGTGTCGGCCAGGTCGCGCATGCCCTCAACCAGGAGGGGCTGCGCGTGGTCGCGGTGGCGATGAAGGAGATGCCGCCGGAGCAGGACGTCTATTCGGTCGCGGACGAGACGGACCTGACGCTCGTGGGCTTCATCGCGTTCCTCGACCCGCCGAAGGAGTCAGCCGCCCCCGCGCTGAAGGCCCTCGCGGCGCACGGCGTGCATGTGAAGGTGCTCACGGGGGACAACGAACTCGTCACGGCGCGCGTGTGCCGGCAGGTGGGGCTCACGGTCGACCGCGTGGTCGTCGGGGCCGAGATCGAGCAGATGGACGATGCCGCGCTCGCCGTCGCGGTGGAGAAGCACCAGGTCTTCGCCAAGCTGGCCCCGCTGCACAAGGACCGGATCGTGCGCGCGCTGCGGGCGCAGGGTCACGTCGTCGGGTTCATGGGCGACGGCATCAACGATGCCCCGGCCCTGCGTGCGGCGGACATCGGCATCTCGGTGGATTCGGCGGTGGACATCGCGAAGGAGGCCGCCGACATCATCCTGCTCGAGAAGAGCCTGATGGTCCTCGATCAGGGCGTGGTCGCCGGCCGCACGACGTTCTCCAACATGCTGAAGTACATCCGCATGACGGCCAGCTCGAACTTCGGCAACGTGCTGTCGGTGCTCGTGGCGAGCGCGTTCCTGCCTTTCCTGCCGATGCTGCCCCTGCAGCTGCTCGTGCAGAACCTCATGTACGACATCTCGCAGACGGCGATTCCGTTCGATACGGTGGACGCCGAGCTGGTCGCGCGCCCGCTGAAATGGAACCCCGCCGACATCGGCCGCTTCATGCTGTTCTTCGGGCCGATCAGCTCGATCTTCGACATCTCGACGTTCGCGATCATGTGGTGGGTCTTCGGCGCGCAGACCATCGCGCAGCAGACCCTCTTCCAGTCGGGCTGGTTCGTCGTCGGCCTGCTCACGCAGACGCTCGTCGTCCACATGCTGCGCACACCGAAGCTGCCGTTCGTGCAGAGCCGCGCGGCGTGGCCCCTGCTCGCGGCCACCGGGGGTGTCGTTGCCGTCGGCCTGTGGCTGCCGATGGGCCCGCTGGCCGACTACTTCAAGCTGGGTCCGCTGCCGCCGGCCTACTTTCCGTGGCTGATCGGACTCCTTGTCGGGTATGCCGCCCTCACGACCCTGATGAAACGGTTCTACCTCCGTCGATTCGGATGGCAGTGACGCGGAGCTCAGCGCGCGGCGGCAGTCGCCTGACAGGCCGTCGCCACGGCGCCGCGCTCCTCGTCCGTCACAGGCGCGTAGCCGGCGTCCCCGGTGCCCTTCGCGTGCCGGCCCGACCAGACCAGGATGCCCTCGCCCCGGGGCCGGCTGAACATCCGCCAGGCCACCAGGCTCAATGTCCCCTCGCCGCAGTTCACCGCGTACTGGATCGCGACGGACTGATGCGGATACATGTCCCGGCCCGTCGTGGGATTCTGGCCGAGCGTCACGGTCTCGTCGTAGGTGCGCTCCACCCACACCGCGGTGTCGGCGGCGAGTGCTGCGAACGAGGAGGCGAGGGTCACGACGATGGCGGTCGCGAGGGTCTTGGCAAGGGTGTGCATGGGCGGTCTCCAGAGAGCGAGGGAGCGCCCGGTCCGCGAAGCCGGCAGGGCTTCCCTCATGAGGACCAGTCTGGCGACCCGAGTACCGCGGGTCCAATCGTATGGTGTGATGAGGTCGATCGGGAAAGGCGATGGGAGGTGCCAAGGGGCTAGGGGAACTCAGGGACTAGGGGCTAGGGAAAACCGACCATCGGTTCGCTTATGCTCCCGACGCTGATTGGCGCGGCGCCCACGCGCTTGGCGGTGAAGCACCAATCGAAGTTGATTTTTCCTAGCCCCTAGTCCCTAGCCCCTCACTGGCCCCTAGCCCCCCGAACCATGCCGATCAACGAACGCCCGTCGAGTACACCACCGTGACGACCGATCGCGCCGGCCTGCCCGTGCTCGTCGCCGGTGGCGGCATCGGCGGGCTCGCGGCCGCCCTCGCGCTGGCTCGCCGCGGTTTTGCGGTGAAGGTGCTCGAACAGTCGCCGCAGATCGGCGAGATCGGCGCCGGCATCCAGCTCGGGCCCAATGCCTTTGCGGCGTTCGACGCCCTCGGTGTCGGGCCGCGGGCCCGGGAGCGCGCGGTGTACACCGACGAGATGGTGATGCACGACGCCATCGATGGCGCGCGTGTCGGTCACATCCCGCTGGGCGAACCCTTCCTCGCGCGGTTCGGCAATCCCTACGCGGTGATCCATCGCGCCGACGTGCATCTCTCGCTGCTCGAAGGCGTGCGCGAGACCGGGCGTATCGAGTTCGTCACGTCCACGCAGGTCACGCGCGTCGAGCAGGACGACGCCGGGGTGGATGTCATCGACGCGAAAGGCGGACGCCATCGTGGCCGCGCGCTGATCGCCGCCGACGGCGTGAAGTCGGCGGTGCGTGCGCAGTACGTCGGTGATCCTGCCCGCGTGTCGGGCCACGTCGTCTACCGCGCCGTCGTCGACCGGCAGGACTTTCCCGAGGACCTTCGCTGGAACGCGGCCAGCATCTGGGTCGGGCCCGACTGCCATCTCGTGCACTACCCGCTGCGCGGTGGCGAGCAGTTCAATGTGGTCGTGACCTTCCACAGCCGGGGGCAGGAGACCTGGGGCGTCACGGAGGGCAGCCGCGAGGAGGTGCAGAGCTACTTCACGGGGATCTGCGCCCGGGCGCGGCAGCTCATCGATCTCCCGCTCGGCTGGAAGCGCTGGGCCACCGCGGATCGCGAGCCCATCGGCGAGTGGACCTTCGGCCGCGCGACGTTGCTGGGCGATGCCGCGCACCCGACGCTGCAGTACCTCGCGCAGGGCGCATGCATGGCGCTGGAAGACGCCGTGACGCTCGGCGAAGCGCTCCAGGTGCACGACGATGACTTCCCAGCGGCCTTTGCGCACTACGAGCGGTCCCGCGTCGCGCGCACCGCCCGCATCGTGCTCTCGGCGCGCGAGATGGGCCGGATCTTCCACGCGAAGGGCGTCGAGCGGCTGGTTCGCAACGACTTGTGGAAAGGGCGCTCCCGGGAGCGCTTCTACGACGCCCTCGAATGGCTGTACGGCTGGCGGGTCGAGCGGTGTCTCGCCGACTGACACACGCCGGACGGCGGGGCCGGCAAGCGTCCGGGGCTTGCCTCCGGCGGCTGGCCGCGTGAACATCCGCGGCCGCCGCGAACCATCGCGGCGTGCCCGGGCCCCCTCGCTGGCAAGCCCGTGAAGAACACGATGGGAGGAGTCCCTGAATGATCCGCATGTCCGGTTTGCCGTTCCTGTACACCCCTCGTGGCGCCGCCGCGCGGCGCCCCCACCGCTGAGGCGATCGTGCACGAACCGATCGAGTTCGCGACCACCACGATCGTGCCGGTGCCCCACGGCGCCTACGGCCGTGCCCTGCGCGCCTGCGCCCGCTGGCTCGCACTGGGCGGCGGACTCGTCTTCATCGGGTTGGTGGCGATGTCCATCGTCTCGATCGTCGGTCGCAAGGTGGCGTCGGCCCCGGTGCCCGGCGACGTCGAATTGCTGCAGATGAGTGCCGCGTTCGCCTCGGCGAGCTTCTTCGCGTGGGCACATCTCAATCGGGGCGACGTGAAGGTGGACTTCTTCACGCAGCATCTGAAGGAGGTCGCGATCCGACGGCTGGACGGCGTCGGTTCGCTGCTGGTGGGGCTCTTCGGTGCGCTGATCGCGTGGCGGACCTTTGCCGGCGCGATGAATGTCCGCGAGTACGAGGAGACCTCGCCGATCCTCGGGTTGCCGCTCTGGATCGCGCAGATGCTGATGGTGCCGGGGTTCGTGCTGCTCGCGCTCGCCGGCTTCTACATGGCGTCCCGGCTTCTGCGGGGGCAACGCGCATGAGTGGGATCGTCTCGGGGGAACTCATGTTCGCCGCGCTGCTCGTGATGCTGATGCTGCGCGTGCCCATCGGCGTCGCGATGTTCGCGGCCGGCGCGGGTGGCTACTACGCGTTGAGCCAGTACGACGCGACGCCGTTGCTTGCCTCGCTGAAGAACCTCGCCTACGCGCGGCTCTCGAACTACGACCTCGTCGTGATCCCGCTCTTCCTGCTGATGGGCCAATTCGCGACGCACGGCGGTCTGTCGCGCAGCCTGTTCCGCTTCGTGAGCGCGTTCCTCGGGCACCGCCGCGGCGGCATCGCGATGGCGTCCATCGGGGCTTGCGCCGGCTTCGGCGCGATCTGCGGGTCGTCCCTCGCGACTGCCGCGACCATGGGGCAGGTCGCGCTGCCCGAACTGAAGCGCCACGGCTACGCGGGCAGCCTCGCCACGGGTTGCCTCGCGGCGGGCGGCACGCTCGGCATCATGATCCCGCCGTCGGTGCCGCTCGTGATCTACGCGATCCTCACCCAGGAATCCATCGGCAAGCTCTTCATGGCCGCAGTGCTGCCCGGCATCATCGCGATGCTCGGCTACATGCTCGTCGTCCAGATCTTCGTGCGGTGGAAGCCCGATGCCGGCCCCGCGGGCCCGGTGGTGCCGTGGCCGGAACGCATGAAGGCGTTCCTCGAAGTGCTGCCGGTGATGCTGGTGTTCCTCGTCGTGATCGTCGGCATCTACGGTGGCTGGGCGAACCCGACGGAGGCCGCGGCGATCGGCGCCGCAGCGTGTGCCGGGCTCGCCATCCTGCGGGGCGGGATGCGCCTGCCGGGCATCCTGGAGAGCGCGCTCGGCACGGCCACCGCGACGGCGATGATCTTCCTGGTGCTGCTCGGGGCCGACATGCTGAACAGTGCGCTCGCCCTGTCGCAGATGCCGGCCGAACTCGCGGCGATGGTGCAGTCGAGCGGCGCGCCGCCGCTGCTCGTGATGGCCGCCATCCTGCTCATCTACATCTTCCTCGGCTGCGTGATGGACAGCCTCGCGATGATCCTGCTCACCATCCCGATCTTCTACCCCATGGTGATGGGGCTCGACTTCTGGGGCCTCGGCACCACCGAGAAGAGCATCTGGTTCGGTATCCTCGCGCTGATGGTCGTCGAGATCGGTCTTGTCCACCCGCCGGTGGGCATGAACGTGTACATCATCAACCGCCTCGCGCGGGACGTGCCGCTGTCCGAGACCTTCAAGGGCGTGATGCCCTTCCTCGCCTCGGACCTCGTGCGCATCGTGGTGCTGCTCTTCTTCCCTTCGATTTCGCTCGTGCTCGTGCGCACGTTCCAGACCTGACACCCCCAGGAGACGTCCCCGTGAACATCCGTCCCGGCCTGCTCGCCGTTGCAGTGATCTCCACCGTGGCTGCCATGCCCGCCGCGGCCCAGCAGGTCGTGCTGAAGGTCGCGCACTTCCTGCCCGCCACGTCGAACGTCCATGTGAACCTGATCCAGCCCTGGTGCGACAGGATCGCCAAGGAGTCCGCGGACCGCCTGAAGTGCCAGATCTTCCCCGCGATGACCCTGGGCGGGACGCCCGGGCAGCTGTTCGACCAGGCCCGCGACGGCGTCGCCGACATCGTCTGGACCGTGCCCACGTACTCCGCCGGCCGCTTCACGCGGAGCGAAGTGTTCGAGCTGCCGTTCTTCACGCGGAGCGCGAAGGGGTCCAGCCAGGCCTTCTGGCACTACGTGCAGAAGCACGGCGCCGACGAGTTCCGCGGGGTGAAGCCGCTGTGGCTGCACACGCACGACGGCGCGGCGTTCCATATCGCGAATCCGAAGGGCTTCACGAAGCTCGAGGAACTGAAGGGCCTGAAGATCCGTGCGGCCACGCGCCTCAACTCGAAGATGCTCGCCTCGCTCGGCGCGACCCCGGTGCAGATGCCGTTGCCGTCCGTGCCGGAATCCATCAGCAAGGGCGTCATCGACGGCGCGATGGTGCCGTGGGAAGGCGTGCCGACCGTGAAGCTTCAGGAGATCGCGCGGAGCCACGTCGACGTCCCGTCGGGGCAGTACAAGTTCGCGAACACCATCTTCGCGTTCGTGATGAACCAGGGTCGCTACAACGGCCTGCCGGCAGACCTGAAGAAGGTGATCGACAACAACAGCGGTGCCGCCACCTCGGCGTGGGCCGGCGAGAAGGGCTTCGACAGCGTCGTCGCCACGAACCACCGCCTCGCGAGCGATCGCGGCAACCTGCTCATCAAGCTCTCCGAGGCCGAGTTCCAGCGGTGGGTGAAGGCCTCCGAGAACGTGGACGACGACTGGGTGAAGGAAGTCTCGGCGAAGGGCGCCGACGGCAAGGCGCTGCTGCAGGATGCCCGTGCCATGATCCAGCAGTACGACAAGCCCTGACATTCCCCGGAATCACGCCATGCTCGACCGGATGAAGGACCTCGGCAATCAGCTCACCACGCTTGCCGGCGAGGCCGTCGACGGCGTCCGCAGTTCGGTGCGGGAGCGTGCCGAGAGCATCGCCGACGCGGCCGGCTCGGCCGCCTCCCAACTGAACGAAAAGGCGGTGCGCACGGCGGTCGATCAGATGCGCACCATCCTCCGGATCGCCACCGAGGAAGTCGCGGCGAAGCCGGTATCCGAACACCCCGTCACGCTGACGGCGTCGGTGAATCTCGGATTCACCGCGCTCGAGATGCAGGTGGTCCTGCCGGGCGGAGCGCCGACGGTGGCAGACACCGATTCCACGGCGCCCGGCCTGCCGGCCCCGGACAGCCCGGGGGACTGACCGCCCGGCCCGTCCGCCCCGGGCGTTGCGGCGGAGACGTCCCCGCCGGGCCGGACTCAGGACTTCCCGTGCTCCGCGAGCATCTTCTCGTGGTCCGCCTTGATGGTGGTGTGGTCCTGCATCATCTTCTCGTGGTCGCCCTTCAACGTTTCGTGGTCGGCCATCATCGCCTGATGCTCCGCGGCGACCCGCTCCGGCGCGAGCTTCCCGTGCCTCTTCTCGAGCGCCGCGTGCTTCTTGACGACCGCCGCGTGCTTCTTCACGACGGCGCCGTGCTCGGCGAGGAGCTTCGCGTGCTTCTTCTCGAGCGCGCCGTGGGCGGCGTCCGCGCCGGATCCGGCCAGTCGCTTGTGGTCGGCCTTCAACTGCTTGTGGGCTTTCTCGAGGTCGACGTGGGCCGCTTCGAGGGCGGCATGGTCGCTTTCGATGGTCGCGTGTTCCTGGGTGAGCTGTTCGTGCGTGACGGTCTGGGCGCCGGCGAGCGTGGTGGTGAGCGCGAGGGCAGCACCGGCAAGGAAGGCGGTGATCTTCATGGAGGCATGTCGTCCTGGTGTTGGTGGCTTGCGGGGGCGGAGGCCGACGCCTCACCCCCGGGCGCATTACAGCAGGATGCAGTGGCCGATGCCAATCGATGGCAAAAGCCGACGCGTCACGGGAAGGATCGGGGAGACGTACCCTCAGAAGCTCCAGCCGTACCCGGTGTAGAAGATCGCCTGCCAGGGCGTTTCGACGATCGGGCTGTCCGCGGCCCCGCTGCCGAGGCGGCTCGCGATGGCACCGAACAGGATCGACCCGCGCGCGCTGACCGACCACGCGCCGTTCACGCCCGCCTGCAGGCTCGTCGACGCACCGGCGGTGTAGGTCGGGCGAGCGAACGTGGCCTCGGTCGGCCGCACCCCGAAGTAGTAGTCGTTCATCTTCCCGCTGAACCACTGCACCCCGACGATGCCGTTCACGCGCAGGGACTGGCTCCCGATCAGTGACCGGATGAACTGCACCTGCACCGTCTGGCCGCGGCTGGCGCCGCCGAGATCCTGGGCGATGCTCGCGTTGAACACGCCCATCCCGGTGCGCCACTGGACGGCAGGGCCCCCTTCGAACGAGAAGTCGCGATCCTGCATGCCGGCCACGCGGGTCCCGCTCTCGGCTTCCCATCCGAATCGCGGTTCGAACTGCAGGCCCACACGGATCGACTTGTCGTCGCTGTCCCAGAGCCAGGCGCCGGCCTGCAGCGCATTCCAGTAGAGCTTGTCCTTGTACTGCAGCCGCACCACCGGCAGCACCATCGGCCGGTACTCGTTCGCGCCCGAGAACTCCGGGATGAAGCCGACACCGATGCCGATGAGATTGAAGCTCCGGGCGACGGGGATCGCGGTGAGGTCCTGGCGAGGTGGCGCTTCGTCGGCCGCCGTGGCCAGGCAGGGCGCGAGGGTGAAGAGGGCAGCGGCATGGCGGATGGATGGGAGCATGGCAGGAGGTCCGGGGGTGAAGTAGTCACGCGGGATGGACCGTCATCGCACGCTGCCGTTCGCGACCTGCGTGGGAGAATCGGGCCGGCCACGGTCCACGCCGACGTTTCGATGGAATACCGTCATGACAGAGTTCCCCCCGCGCCCGCCGCACCTCGACTGCGGCCCCTGCCTCGTCCGCGACTGGGTCATGGACGATCGGCCCGCCCTGCCCGCGATCGCGAACCATCGGGCGGTCTGGCGCAACCTCGCGCATCTCTTTCCGCATCCGTACGACGATGCCGACGCCGAGGCCTGGCTGAACGCCGTGTGTGCGGCGCGGAGCCCGACGCAATGGGCCATCGAGGTGGACGGCCGGCTGGCAGGCGGCATCGGGATCGACCCCGGCCTGGGCATCTTCTCGAAGTCGGCACAGATCGGGTACTGGCTGGGTGAGGCCTGGTGGGGCCGGGGCATCGCCACCGCCGCGCTGCGGGCCGTGACCGCGCACATCATGCCGAGGCTCGATCTCGTGCGGCTCGAAGCCCGCGTGTTCGCGTGGAACCCGGCGTCGATGCGCGTGCTCGAGAAGTGCGGGTACGAGCGGGAGGGCCTGCTCCGGCGCAGCGTGTTCAAGGATGGGGAGATCATCGACGCGGTGCTGTACGCCCGGGTCGCCTGATGCACGAGGTCGTCCCGCTCAGGAGGCTTTCTCCACCCTCGGCGCCAGCACCTTCAGCGCGATGGCGCCGGCGACCACGCCCCAGAACGCGGAGCCGATCCCGACGAGACTCATCCCCGATGCCGTCACCAGGAACGTGATAAGCGCCGGTTCGCGCTCGCGTTCGTTGGCGACCGCCACCGCGAGACCGTTGCCGATGGTCCCGATGAGCGCGAGGCCGGCGATGCCCAGCACCAGTTCCTTCGGGAACGCGGCGAAGAGCGCACCGACCGTCGCCCCGAAGATCCCGATCAGGATGTAGAAGATGCCGGCGGCCACCGACGCCACGTAGCGCCGCGCGGGGTCCTCGTGGGCCTCGCGTCCCATGCAGATGGCCGCGGTGATCGCGGCGAGGTTCAGCGCGAAGGCACCGAACGGGGCGAGGATCAAGTTGGTCACGCCGATCCACCCGATGACGGGCGAGAGGGGCACCGCGAACCCCGAGGCCCGGATCACCGCACTGCCCGGGACGTTCTGCGACGCCATCGTGACCACGAAGAGCGGCAGGGCGATCCCGACAAGCGCACTCAGCGAGAACGCCGGTGTCACGAACTCGGGCACGGCGGGGGCCAGCGTGATGTCGGTCACGTGGAGAAGGCCCTTCGCGGCGGCGACCGCGATGCCCGCGAGCAGCGCCCCGGGCACCGCGTAGCGGGGCTTCAGTCGCCGCCCGGCGAGGTAGACCGCGAACATCGTCACGGCCAGCGTGAACTGCGTCTTCATCGCGATGAAGGTCTCGAACCCGAAGCGCACGAGCACGCCGGCGAGCAGGCCCGACGCGATCGACAGCGGGATCCGCCCGATCGCCCGTTCGAACGCCCCGGTGAACCCGGCGACCGTGATCAGCACCGCGCACACGATGAAGGCCCCCGTCGTCTCGGCCAGCGGCACGCCGGCAGCGCTGACGATGAGCATCGCCGCCCCCGGCGTCGACCAGGCGGTCACCACCGGCATCCGGTACCGCAATGACAGCAGCAGGCAGGTGAGGCCCATGCCGAGGCCCAGCGCCCACATCCAGGAGCCGATCTGGCCCGGCGTCGCGCCCGCCGTCCGCGCCGCCTCGAAGACGATCGCCCCGGAACTGGTGAAGCCGACCAGCACGGTGACGAAGCCGGCCACGACGGCCGAGAGCGAGACATCCCTGGGGAAGGACATGGTGGATCCGTGGGTGGCAGGGCAATGGTCCGGCGCCGCCGGTCGGCGAGGCCGCGGCGAGTATGCGACAGGTCGCCGGTCCCGCGCATCGGGAACGTGGGCCGGCGAGCAGGTGCCACGCGAGAGACGGAACGCGGTTGCCCGGAGTCCGGCCGCTATAATCGCGCCTCACTCCGCTGCCCCTCCCGCATGTTCATCCATCCCCAGTTCGACCCCATCGCCATCAAGCTGGGCCCCGTGGCCGTGCGCTGGTACGGCCTCATGTACCTCATCGGCTTCGTGGCGGCGCTCTTCCTGGGCCGCCACCGCGTCCGGACCCGTCCGGATCTGGGCTGGACGTACAAGGACATGGACGACATCCTGTTCTTCAGCGTGATCGGCGTGGTGCTGGGCGGGCGGTTCGGATACGTCTTCTTCTACAAGTTCGCCGAGTACGCGCAGGATCCCATCCGGATGCTCTACGTGTGGGAAGGCGGCATGTCCTTCCACGGCGGCTTCCTCGGCGTCGTCCTGGCGATGGCCATCTTCGCGTGGCGGCGTCGCAAGCACTGGCTCTCGGTCACCGATTTCATCGCGCCGCTGGTTCCCACCGGCCTGGGCTTCGGCCGGCTCGGCAACTTCATCAACGGCGAACTGTGGGGCCGCACCACCGACGTCTCGTGGGCCGTGGTCTTCCCGTCCGTGGACGATCTCCCGCGGCATCCGTCCCAGCTCTACGAATTCGCCCTCGAAGGCGTGGTGCTGTTCGTCCTCCTGTGGATCTATTCCGGCAAACGGCGCCCGATGGGGGCGGTGTCCGGCCTTTTCCTGATCGGGTACGGCACGTTGCGCTTCCTGGTGGAATACACGCGGGAACCCGACAGCTTCCTGGGCATCCTCGCCATGGGCTTCAGCATGGGGCAGTGGCTGTCGCTGCCGATGATCGTGGCCGGTGTCGCGATGATGATCTGGGCCCACCGACGCGCGCCGACGCTGTTCGGGACGCGGTAGCGGCGGCGATTCCCTGTAGGAGGGGGCCAGTTTTGTAGGGGCGGGCCATGCCCGCGAAAGCGCATGTTGCGGTTGAAGCGCTTCCTTCCATCGACCGCTTTCGCGGGCATGGCCCGCTCCTACAAGTCGTGCCCATTCCCACGATTGGTGGAACATCCACGGGGGGATATACAAGGGGCCCTCCCCTTGTTGGTGCGCCACGCGGACCCCGCCGCGGGCCGACGGCCCGAGAGAAGGGGTCCTCCCCTCCCCTTGTTGGTACGCCCCGCGGACCCCGCCGCGGGCCGGCAGGCCCGAAAGGCGAATTGCATGCAATCGGAATGCGAACAGCCTAAAGCCCGCCCTCCCCGGGGCCGATAACGATGTCATGCGCCGCCGACCGGCCGGTCGGACCGCGCGGACACCGGGAGACCCCTGAAGTGACCGACCGTCCTGACCTCCAGCAGGTCACGCTCGTGTGCATCGACTGCGTGAACGTGCCGCTCGCCCTCCAGGCGATGCAGCGCTCGCTGGCCGCCTGCCAGTTCGCCCGTGCGCTCTTCTTCACCTCCCAGGACGTCGTCCCGACGCCCGAGGGCATCGAGGTGATCCGGATCCCGCAGATCCGCAGCAAGCGCGAGTACTCGATCTTCCTGGTGAAGCACCTGCCCGACCACGTGGCGACCACCCATGCGCTCGTGATGCAGTGGGACGGCTACGTCACCCGCCCCGAGCTGTGGGACCCCGCGTTCCTCGACTCGGACTACATCGGCGCGCCGTGGCCGGCGGATCTCAGCCCGTACCCGGTCGGCAACGGCGGCTTCTCGCTGCGCTCGAAGAAGCTCATGCAGGTGCTGCAGGACCCGTCGTTCCCCGAGGACGCCATCGTCCACGAGGACCAGGCGATCTGCGTGCACTTCCGTCCGCGGCTCGAGGCCGAGTTCGGCATCCGCTTCGCGACGCTGGACGTCGCCTCGCGCTTCGCCCACGAGACGGTGAACGCCGGCAAGCCGACCTTCGGCTTCCACGGCCCCCAGAATCTCTGGATGTACTGGAATGCCCAGGACATCGAACTCTTCCTGCGGACGGTGTCACGGCCCGTGCTGAAGTCGCCCGAGGTCACCTGGCTCGCCCGCCATCTGCTCGCGGCCGACCGCGTGCCGGAAGCCACCCGCGTGGCCGCCGCGTCCATCGTCGAGCGCCCGGACAACAGCGAGGTGCTCGACATCCTCGCCGGCATCCGCGACCGCGTGAAGCCGCACGACTACAAGGCGCGGTCCGAGCAGCGGTTCTTCCTCGGCCTGATGAAGCGCCACCTCCCCGACTACTTCCGCAACCGCCAGGTGCTGGAGATCGGCCGCCTCGGCGCGGCCGCTGCCACGCAGGAATGGTTCGACCAGTGCCGCATCGCCCTGCCGAACGCGCAGTCGATCCAGGACGGCCGCCCGGCCGAGCCCGCCGAGGTGTACCCGGCGGGGGGCGAAAGTTACGACACCATCGTGAGCTGCGAGACCCTGGAGCACCTGCCCCAGTGGCGCGAAGCCTTCATGAACGCGATCCGGATGCTGAAGACCGATGGCCTCATGGTGGTGGGCTGCGCGGGCCACGGTCGCCAGCAGCACGAGACCCGCCGGTATCCACCGTCCACCGGCGAGGACTACTACCGCAACCTCGCACCCGAGGACTTCGCCGGCATCGACCTCGATGGCCGGTTCGGCTTCTGGATGTTCGTGGAGGACCACATCGCCCACGACCTCTACTTCGTCGGGATCGGACGCAACGCGAAGCCGGAACACGTCGAGACGTTGCGCCGGCTGATGTCGGACCAGGCGTTCCTGCAGCGCCGCCGGCACGTGTTCGGGATCCACTGACATGACGACGGCCGAGATCGCCGGCGATCCGCTCGCGAGCGCGTTCGACGCCTACCGTCGCGGCGACGTCGCAGGCTGCGTGCGGCAACTCGACGAGTCCCGCCCGCAGTGGGCGAAGCGGCCCGACGGCTGGCTCGTGCGCGGCGTCGCGGCGCGTGCACTCGGCAAGCTCGCGGAGGCGGAGACGTCCTACCGCCAGGCCATCTCCCTCATGCCGGAGTATCCGGAGGCGTGGCAGAACCTCGGCAACCTGTACGCGGCCGTGGGCCGCAACGACGCGGCACTCGACGCCTACGCCCACGCCCTGAAGGGCCCCGCTCGGCTGCCCGCGGATCGCGCCGCGCTCCTTGTCACGATATCGGGCGTCGCGTTCAACGCAGGGCGCATCGACGCGGCCCTTGCCGCCGTCGACGAAGCGATCGCGCTCGCCCCCGATTCCGGCAGTGCATACAACCAGTGCGGCAAGCTGCTGTGGGAGATGGGGCACACCGAGGCGGCCGTGTCCGCGTTCCAGAAGTCTCTCGCGTCGGATCCCGACAACCCGCTGCTCGCGACCAACCTGCTGCTGGTGAGCCAGTTCTCGGAGCTGGTGTCGGAGGGCGATCTCTCCGAACTCGCGAGTCGTGCTGGCCAGCGCATCGCGGCGCGCGTCCCCGAAGGTCTCGCCGCGGGCTACGTGCCCTCGCTGCCGGCCCCGGGCGAACGCATCCGCATCGCGTATCTCTCGTCCGATTTCCGCGTGAGCGCGCCGGGCTTCTTCATCCGCGGCATCCTCGCGGGTCACGATCGTTCGCGCTTCGAGGTCTGGGCGCTGTCGACGTCCGGTGGCAACGGTGACGGCGTCACGGCCACCATGCGGCCGCATGTGGATGCATGGCACGACGTCTCGGCGCTCGGTATCGAGGCTCTCGTGAAATTTCTCCGCGACTCGCGCATCCACGTGCTCGTGGATCTCAACGGCTACACCGGCGGCCATCGCCTCGCCGCCTTCGCCGCGCGCTGCGCGCCGGTTCAGGTTTCGTGGCTGGGCTACGAAGGGCCGACACGGCTCCCGAACATGGACGCCGTGTTCACCGACCCGCACGTCGCGCCGCCCGGCATCGACGACTGCTACTCGGAACGCGTGGTGCGGCTGCCCTTCGACTTCGCGTGCTACGTGGCGCCCGACTACGCGCCGGCCGTCGCCCCGACGCCCGCGCTGCGCAACGGGTTCGTCACCTTCGGCTGCTTCAACAAGCTCGCGAAACTGGGGCCGGCAACGCTCGCGGCATGGTCCGACCTCCTGCATCGCGTGCCGGATGCGAAGCTCCTCATCAAGTGGCGGCATGCCACCCACGGGTTCGCCCGCGATCGCATCCTGAGCGAGTTCGCACGCCGCGACGTCGCCGAGGACCGCGTGATCTTCCGGGACGCCTCGCCGCACGAGGCGATGCTCGCCGAGTACGCGGACATCGACATCGCGCTCGACCCGATGCCGTTCTCCGGCGGCGCGACCACGTGCGACGCCCTCTGGATGGGGGTGCCGGTCGTCACGCTGCGCGGCACGCGGTTCGCATCGAACCACACGACCGCGCACCTCCATTCGGCCGGGCTACCCGAACTCGTGGCCCGCGACACGGAGGCCTACGTCGACATCGCGGCGAGTCTGGCGGCAGACATCCCGACGCTCGATCGCCTGCGCCGTGGCCTGCGGGATCAGCTCCGCGTATCCCCGCTGTGCTCGCCCCCGCTCTTCATGCGCGCGGCGGAGAGGCATCTCCAGACGCTGATCGCGGAGCGGCTCGCGGGCTGATCCGCGCGCCGGCTGAAGCAAGCGCTGTCAGCACCGCTCGACCGCTACACCCGCCGCCCCCGCAGCCACGCCGCGAACTGGTCCGCCGGCAGCGGATGGCAGACGTAGTACCCCTGCGCGTCCTCGCAGCCCGTGTGCCGCAGGAGCGCGAGCTGATCGGTGGTCTCGACGCCCTCGGCGACCACGCGCAGGCCGAGCGTGTGACCGAGACCGACGACCGCGCGGACGATCGCGAGGCTGCTGCTGCGTTCCGACAGCGCGGAGATGAAGCTCCGATCGATCTTCAGGCGATCGATCGGCAGATGCTGCAGCAGGCTGAGCGACGAGAAGCCCGTGCCGAAATCGTCGATCGCGAGCTGCACGCCGAGCTGGCGCAGCGCGAGCAGCAGCGGGCGGCTGCGGTCCACCGCTTGCAGCGCGCTCTCGGTGATCTCGAGTTCGAGCCCGCCGTTCGGCATGCCGTGGCGCGCGATGACGTCCCGGACCACCTTCTCGAAACCATCGCGGACGAACTGCCGGGTCGACACGTTCACCGCCAGCCGGAACGGGTGCAGGCCCTGGGCATCCCATTCGCGTGCCTGACGCACGGCGGCATCGAGGACCCACGCGCCGATCTGCTCGATGAGGGAACTCTGCTCGGCCACCGGGATGAAGCGCGCCGGCGAGATCATGCCGTGCACCGGGTGATGCCAGCGCAGCAGCACCTCGGCGCCGACGACCCGGCCCGTCCCGAGTTCGACCACGGGCTGGAAACGCAGCGCCAGCTGCGAGGACGCGAGCGCCACGCGCAGGCCCTGGTCGATCGCGAGGCGCTCGCTCGCGCGGTCGGACATGTCATCGGCGTAGAACGCGAGACCGTTCCGGCCTTCTCCCTTGGCGTGATACATCGCGCTGTCGGCCGCCTTCAGCAGCGACTGCGAGTCCTCGCCGTCGGCGGGGAAGAACGCGACGCCGATGCTCGCGGTGATCGTCACGGTCTCGCTGCCGAGCGTCATCGGGCGGCTCACGGACTCGAGCAGCTTGTGGCCGAGCAGCGCGACCGAGGCAGTGTCGTCGGCACGACCGAGCACCACCGTGAACTCGTCACCGCCCAGCCGCGCCACGGTATCCACAAGGCGCAGTTCCTCCCGCAGCCGCTGCGCCACCGTCCGCAGGAGCGTGTCGCCGGCATCGTGGCCGAGCGTGTCGTTGATGACCTTGAAGTTGTCGAGATCGATGAAGAGCAGCGCGAAGCGGCCGGCATCGCGTCGGGCCCTCGCGATCTCCTGCTGCATGCGGTCCTGGAGCAGGACGCGGTTCGGCAATCCGGTGAGCGGGTCGTGGTGGGCGAGGTATTCGAGCTGTGCCTCCACCGCCCGGATCGCGCTCACGTCCGTGAGCGTGAAGACGAAGTGCCCCGGTGCACCGCTGGCATCGAGCACGACGGACACGTGCGTCCATGCGGCGAACCGCGTGCCGTCCGCGCGGCGGCACAGGACTTCCGCCTGCCACGCGCCCCGGGGCTGGTGGGCGAGATTCGTGTAGAAGCTCGCGCCGCGCGGATCGGCGAACACGAGCGCGTCGGCGTCGGTGCCGGTCAGGTCCGCGTCCGGACTGGCGGTCAGCGCCCGGAACGCGGGATTCACGGACACCACGCGCCGCGCGGCGTCGGTGATGACGATGCCTTCGTCCGTGTTGTCGAAGACCACTTTCGCCTGGCGCAGGCGTGCCTCGGTCTGGCGACGCTCGGTGATGTCCTTCACCACGCCCACGACCATGCCCGACTGTTCGGGGAACACCTTGGCGTGGACCTCGATCCAGCCTTCGCTGTCGTCGGCGCGGACGCATCGATAGATGCCGGAGGCGCTCGCGCCTTCGAACAGGCAGCGGCGGATCGTGTCGCGTTCGGACGGCGAGAACCGGTCGATGAAGCGCTCGATGGAGTCGGCCACGTTCTCCGGCCGCTGGCCGAAGATGCCGTCGATGGCGCCGCCGGTCGTGAACTCGCCGCTGCCCGGCTGCCATTCCCAGACGCCCAGCGATGCGGCGTCCAGGGCGAGCCGCAACCGCCGCTCGCTCGCCTGGACGGCCAGTTCCGCTTCGCGCCGGGTCGCGGCGATCTGCAGGGTCGCCACGAGTTCCCGCGTGTTGCAGGGTTTCACGAGATAGCCGAACGGCAGGCTCTCGCGGGCTCGCGCGATGATCTCGTTCTCGGCGTACGCGGTGAGGAACACGACCGGGATCTGCAGCGTGTCCTGGATCTCGCGGGCGGCCGAGATGCCGTCGCGGTCGCCGTCGAGATGGATGTCCATGAGGATGACGTCCGGCCGGCGGCTCGATGCGAGTGCCACGGCGCCGTCCGCCGTCGCGGTGGTGCCGACGACCGGGAAGCCGTTGGCTTCCAGGCGCGCTTCGAGGTCCAGCGCGAAGATGCGTTCGTCTTCCACGATCAGGATGCGCGGCATGGTCATGTCGATTCGTCTCCGCGTTCGGGTGGCAGCGTGATGGTGATGGCAGTGCCCGGCCCGGGACCGATGTCGAGCGTGCCGTGCAGCTGTTCGACGAGCACGGGGACCAGGCGGTAACCGAGCGACCGGAGGCCGGCCAGGCGGAACTCCGGTGGCAGGCCGATGCCGTTGTCCGCGACGACGATGGTGAGTCCGCCGTCCTTGCGGCCGAGCGTGATGTCGATGCGCCCGGCGCGTCCCGCGGGGAACGCGTGCTTGAAAGCGTTCGCAACCAGCTCGGTCACGATGAGTCCGCACGGCACCGCGCGGTGCAGGTCGAGCGCGGCCGGCACGCCATCGTCGGTGAGCGTGAGCACGATGTCGCTCCGCGCGTCGCCGTGCAGTTCGCGCAACAGATTCGAGAGGCGCCGCAGGTAGTCGCCCAGCTGCACCCGGCGGTAGTCCTTGCTCTCGTACAGCAGCTGGTGGATCAGGCCCATGGCGCGCAGGCGGCCCTGGCTGGTCTCCAGGGCGGACCGCACCTCGGGCGGCGCGTGCATGGCCTGGAGGCTCAGCAGGCTCGACACCACCTGCAGATTGTTCTTCACGCGGTGATGCACTTCGTTCAGCAGCACCGTCTTTTCGCCGAGCGCCGCTTCGAGCTGTGCCTGCGCGGCGTGCCGGGCCGAGACGTCGAGGATCGCCGACAGGATCCACGCGCCGCTGTCCGTCACCACCGGGTTCAGGCCGATCTCTACCGGGAAGGCCGAGCCGTCGCGCCGGATCGCGTGCAGTTCCCGGCCCAGACCCATCGCCCGCCGGGTGGCGCCCGCCTGGAACGCGACGCGGTCCTCCGCGTGCCGATCGCGCGCCGCAGACGGCACCAGCGATTCCACGGCGCGGCCGAGCATCTCCTTCCGCGTGTAGCCGAACATCTGCGTGGCCGCTTCGTTCGCGAGGACGATGCGGCCGTCGCCGTCGACCATCAGCAGCCCGCTCGGCGCCATTTCGACCACCTCCCGGAACAGCGCATCGGAATGGCGGCGGGCCTGCTCGCTCGCGCGGCGCTCGCTGATGTCCTCGACCACCGCGATGAAGTGGGTCGCCTGACCCCCGGCATCACGCACGATCGTGCCCGTGAGGCGGGCCCACACCAGCGAGCCATCCTTCCGCACGTAGCGCTTGTCGAGCGTGTAGCTGGTGGTGTCGCCGGCGAGCAGCCGCCGCATCTCGTGCGCGTCGGTGTCGAGATCGTCGGGATGGGTGATGTCCTGGAACGTCAGCGCCAGCAGTTCCTCACGCGTGTGGCCGACGATCTCCAGCATCTTCCGGTTGACCTCGATCCACCGCCCGTCGAGGCCGACCTCCGCGATGCCCACCGGCGCCTCTTCCAGCAGCGCGCGGTGGCGCGCCTCGCTCGCCCGCAGCGCCGCCTCCGATGTCTTGCGCGCACTGATGTCGATGGCTGAGGGGACGAGGTGTGTAACGCGGCCCGAGGCGTCGCGCATCGGCGCGAGCATGAAGTCGATCGTGATGCGGGCGTCGCCCGCGAGTCGCACGGCGACGTCGTAGCGGCTCGACTCGCCGGCCGCGGCCCGCGCGACGGCGACCCGGAGCTGATCCTGCACGGAGGGGTCGTGGTTCCACCAGTGGCAGTCCCAGAACTTCAGGCCCCGTACATCCTCCAGGGTGAGGCCGGCGGCATCGAGCGGGGCCCGGTTCGCGTCGAGCAGCGTCCCGTCGGGGGCCAGGACACCCACGAAGGCGAACAGATGATCGAGGACGCGATGCTGGAAATCGTCATCACTCAGGGATGCGGTCGTCGGAACAGTCTGGAAAGTCTCGGGTGTCACGGTGTTTCTCCCGACCACACCGGACCAGTCGATGGCGGGTGGCCCTGTCACGCGGCGGTGACGGGTGTCCGCGGGACGCGCAGGGGAGGGGCGCGTTGCGTCCTTCGGAAGTTGCATCGCCTAGCGGGAAAATGCAAGCCGCGTGGCATTCCGGCGGTTCGAACGGACCGGGTCAGTGCTTTGCGGGCTGAGCCGCCAGCGGGCCCGCCGGTTCGCCCATGGGTTCCCGGAATGCGGTGCGCATGGAGTCGATGAGCGGCTCCAGCAGGTAGTCGAGGATGGTGCGCGCCGGGGTGCGCAGATACACCATCGTCTGCATGCCCGGTTTCAGCGGCTCCACGATGCCGGGCGAGGCCGCCTTGTCCACCTTCAGGCGGACGATGTAGGAGGTCATGTCCTCGCTCACGCGCACGGCGTCTGCCGAGACGTACTCGACCACCGCCTTCAGCATGGGCATGGTGCGGCGGTTCCAGCCGGTGACCTGGATGTCGGCGGTGGTGCCGACCTGCACGTACCGGATGTCCTTCGGTTCCACGGGCGCCTCGATGAACATCGAGTCGTCCGACGGGACGAGTTCCATGACGGTCTGCAGCGGGCCCACGGCCGTGCCCACCGACAGCGCGCGCATGTTGATGATGGTGCCCGCGATGGGTGACGTGATGCTGTCGCGCTGCACCTCCGACTGCTGCGCCGACACGCTCTGCTCCAGCTGATGCAGGCGTTCGTCGCTCGACTTCAGTTCCGAGGCGACGTTCTCCTGGAACCGGTTGCGCAGTTCCGCGACCCGGCGCGACAGATCGGCCAGGCGCTGGTCGGCGCGCAGGCGGTCGCCTTCCAGGGCGCCGAGCCCGGATTCCTCCGCCACGTGGGCGCGCTTCAGCTCGAGCACACGCTGGCGGGACACGAACCCCTGGGCGACGAGATCCTCGTTCGCCGCGAGCGTCTGGCCGGCGAGGTCGACCGCCTCGCGCTGCATCGCGGCGCGCTCGTTCAGCTGCACCAGCTCCTTGCGGATCAGGGACTGCTCGTAGCGCATGGCGCTCTCGGCCTGCTGGAGGGCATCCCGGCGATTGCGGAACACCGTCTCCTCCTGCTGCATGATCGCCACGACCTCGGGATCCGTCAGGCGGGAGAGCACCGTCGCCGGAAAGATCACGCGCGGCGCGAACATCTGCTCGGAGCGCAGGCGGGCATTGCGCGCCTCTTCCGAGATGTGCTGATAGCGCGACGACTGGAACCCCGCGAGCCGGGAGGGCTCCGAGATCTCGAACAGGGCCTGGCCGGCCTTCACGTGGGCACCGTCCTTCACGTGCATCGCGCTCACCACCCCGCCCTTCGGATGCTGGATGGGCATGCGCTCGTTCAGCACCTTCACCACGCCCTTGCCGACGATGGCGCCTTCCAGCGGTGCGAGCGACATCCAGGCGACGCCGCCGAACACGAACACCACGATGATGCCGAAGCCGAACCGCAGGATCGGCTTGGGATCGTCGGGCAGCTGGCCCGATTCGCCGACGCGGAACAGCTTGCGGAGGGAGTTCTTCACGGGACTCACGCCGCCCGGGCGGCAGCGGGTGCAGCCACCGCCGCCGGTGCGGGCGCACCGCCGGCGTACTGACCCATGACTTCATTGCGGGGTGCGAAGCGCTCGACCAGACCATCGCGCAGCACGAGGATGCGGTCGACGTTCGCGAGCACGGACGGTCGATGGGCGACCACGAAGGTCGTGACGCCGCGCGCCTTCAGCTCGGCCATCACCGTCTGGAGCATGGCTTCGCCTTCGGCGTCCAGATTGGAGTTGGGCTCGTCGAGCACCACCAGACGCGGATCGCCGAAGAGGGCGCGGGCGAGCGCGATGCGCTGCTTCTGGCCGCCGGAGAGGCCGCTGTTGCCGTCCGACACCTTGGTCATGTAGCCGCGCGGCAGCCGCACGATGAGGTCGTGCACGCCGGCCTGCGTGGCGGCCTTCACGACTTCCTTCGCATCGACCTTGCCCATCCGCGCGATGTTTTCGGCGATGGTCCCGGAGAAGAGTTCGATCGTCTGCGGCAGATAGGCGATGTGCTTGCCCAGCGCATCGCGGGACCAGTGGTCCAGCTCGGCGCCGTCGAAGCGGACGGAGCCCGCGGTGGGCGTCCAGAGGCCGACGAGCAGGCGGGCGAGCGTGGACTTGCCGGAGCCTGACGGTCCGATGATCCCGATCGACTCCCCGGCCTTCACCTCGAAGTTGAGCCCGCGCAGCACGGGCTGCTGCCGCCCGGGCACCACGAAGACCAGCCGCTCCACCGTCACGTTGCCCTTCGGCGGTTCGAGTTCCATCGGCTCCTCCATCAGCCTGGGGGGCAGGGAGGTGATGAAGTCATCGAGACGGCGATACGCCGAACGCGCCTCGGACAGCTGCGTCCAGGACGAGAGGATCATCTCGACCGGCACCAGGGCGCGCGACGCGATGAACGTCGCCGCCATCATCACGCCCTGCGAGGTGTTCTGCTCCAGGATGAGCCATGCGCCGGCACAGAGCATCATGATCTGTACCACCTGGCGGACGAGCCGCGTGAGGCTGACCGTCGAGCCGACGACGTTCGCCGTCACGGCCTGGTGCGAGAGGGAGAGATCGTTCAGGCTGGCCCAGCGGTCGCGCACGTTGGGCAGCATGCCGAGCGTGAGCACGCTCTCGGCGTTGCGCGACACCGTGTCGACGAACCGGGACGAGGACGACATCTCCTTGTGCATCGTTTCCATCGCATCGCGGGAGAGCGACTCGTTCACGAGGCCGACCAGCACCAGGATGCCCACGCCGCCCAGCGCGAAGAAGCCGAGCGTGGACGAGAACATGAAGATGATGACGAGGTAGATCGGCAGCCACGGCGCGTCGAAGAGCGCGAAGACGCCGGCGCCGGTGATGTAGTTGCGGAAGGTGTGCAGATCGCGCATGCCTTCCGGGTAGGCGGCGACCTCGGGTCGCCCGCCCTGCGTCACCAGCGCATCGAAGATGACCGGCGCCACGTTCTTGTCGATCCAGATCGTGATCACGACGAGCAGCCGGGATCGCAGGACCTCCAGCGCCATGATGAGCAGCAGGGTGCCCGCCACGCCGATGGTGAGATAGAAGAGGGTTGCCTCGCTGCGCGAGGTCATGACGCGATCGAACACCGCCATCCAGTAGAACGACGGTCCCAGCTGCAGCAGGTTGACGAAGAAGCTGAAGATGGCCACCGCATAGAACAGCCGGCGTTGTTTCCACAGCAGCTCGCGCATGGTTCGGGGTCTCGTTGTTTTCAGTGATCCGCGCCGGGCAGGGCGCGGTAGCCACGGCGCGTCAGCGTGACGCGGATCTTCTCCACGGCACGTGGCGTACGGGAGAGGTTATCGACGTCGGCGCCCTGCGCCTTGAGGCTGGATCCCAATGGCGTAAGTTCGAGCTGCAGGTCGGTCAGCTCCAGCGCGGCATCGCCCCAGCCGAGACTCGCGTGGGCATCGCCGAAAACCCCGAAGCTGCGGTCCGAGAATGCCCGGCGGGTACGCGGGTCGCCCCACGCCTCGCCGGAGAGCTCGTGCGGCACGCGGATCGACAGCTTTCCGCCGAATCGGAGGAGACGCGCGCAGTCGCGCATGAAGCCTTCGAAGTCGTCGGTACGCATGGGCCAGTCGCCGGCGTCGATCACGTCGAAGCTCTCCGCCTCGAGGGCCACGCGGCCGTAGCGCAGCGTGTCGCGGGTGCGCCCGAGCGGCAGCGGGCCGTCGGCGCGGAGCACGATGTCCGCGGCGGGGTTGGCCTCGTCCACGCAGAGCCAGCTGTCGAGCGGCGTGTTGAATCCGCCCAGCTTCAACTGGTGCGGCGGCGCCGGCAGCTGCACGGCCTGGCGCGCGTTCACGATGCGTTCGAGGTGCGGGGCCAGCACGGTGGCCATGGGCCGGCGCGTCACCCAGCGGTAGCCGGCGTAGGCGAGCTGGGCGCGTTCTGCCGGGCGGCTCACGAGATCGACGCAGGCCTCCACCAGCCCCTCGTAGCGCGACAGCCGCACGGCGGTCTCGATGCCGGGTTCGACCGAGGTGTCGGGGCCGCACTCCGCCACCACGGCCTTGTGATTGGCGAGCAGATAGCCGATGCGGACGGTCTCGAGGATCTGTGCGGGATAGAGATGCATCGAGAGCACGACCTTGGCGCGCGCGATGGCCGCGTCGCGTTCCCGTCCGTAGATGCCGAAGAGATGCGTCACGCGCAGTCCGCGCTCGCGCAGGGTGTCGATGACATGCTGGCGCCGCTCGTTGCCGGAGCCGTAGAAGAGGACGTCGATGTCCTCCTCCATCGCCATCGTGATGCGCGACAGCTCCGGCACGAAGCCGAGCGGGACGTGCAGCACGGGGCGCGTGACGCCAAGGGACGCGAACGTCTTCACGTTGCGTTCGCTGTAGTCCCACGTCTCGCAGTGGTTCACCAGATGCTTCAGGCCGTCGTGCCACCAGCGCGACTCGGGATCGATCTGCTCGAGGTTGTAGATGATCGAGTCGGGCGGGATGCCGAGCGCCGCGGCCGGCGTCACGAGGTTCGAGCCGAGAACGATGTGCACGGCGCCGGCCATGAACCGGTTGTAGTCCACGGCCACGGGATACCCGAGGCTGCGGATGGCGTGGTAGAGCGTCTCCGCCACCTCGTGGAACGCCGCGGCGTGCCGGTAGCCCGGCGGCGAGATGATGACGATCCGGAAGGAGGTCACGCAGCGCCTCCAGCGCCGGGTCGGCCGAGCACGAAGAGGAACTGCATCGTCGCCAGTTCCGTCGCCGTCTGCTGGTCGACGTCGTGGAGCGAGAACCACTTGTCCATCAGCGTGACCGGTGCCTTGAACTGGCCGTCGAGGTTCACGCGCGGATCGCGCACGGACACGATCTTCTCCACCTGGTACCCGGTCTCCGCGAACATGCGCTGGCACTCGCGCAGCGTGAAGAACCGGATGTGGGTCACGTCGAGCAGGCCCGCCGTCTGGTACGTCCAGCGGCCCTGGATGAGTTCCGAGATCAGCCAATAGTTGCGGGCGTTCGGGATGCTCGCGTACACCTTGCCGCCGGGGGCGAGGTGGCGGCCCAGCTTCACGAGCATCGCCCACGGGTCATAGAGGTGTTCGAGCACGTCGGCCAGCATGAGCGCGTCGAACTTCTCGGCGAAGGCCGGATGCGCGTCGGTGTCGAGCTTCAGCAGGTCCTCGCACAGCACCTCGTCGAGGCGGGTGCGCGCGATGGCGGCCGTGTCCGGGTTGATCTCGATGCCCGTGTAGTGCACGCCCGGGAAGCGCTGCTTGATGGCGGCGCCCATCGCGCCCTTGTGGCAGCCCAGTTCCAGCACGCGCTTCGGCGTGTCGGTCATGAGGGCCGTCAGTTCGGGGCGGGCGGAATCGGGGTAGTTGGTGGCGTCTCCCTTGTGCGACAGGAGTTCCCAGACGAAGTGGATGCGGTCCATGGTCGTTCTCCCGGCCCTTCAGGCCGCTGCCTTCTCGAAAATGCCCACGAGGCTCCAGTTCGGCACGCACACGTCCAGCTTGCGCACCTGGAGCTCACCCACCTGCTGAGCCAGCTGCGCGAGGGACTCGCGCGTGAAGTGGCAGTAGTGCGTGGGGTCGAGGGAGTAGGTGTCCACCTTGTCGTGATCCGGCACGACGACGCCGATGCGACCGCCGGGGCGCAGAACGCGCTTCCATTCGCGCAGGGTGCGCACCGGGTCGTGGTAGTGCTCGAGGTTGTGCCGGGCGACGACGAAGTCGAGCGAGCCGTCCGCGAACATCGTGAGGTCGTCACCGCTCGTCACCACGTTCGCCACCGAGACCCGGCCGGCCTCGCAGCCGACGCTGCCGGACGTGAAGGGCGGCGTGATGTCCACGCCGATGCACTCCGGCGTCGTCTTGCTGCTGCCGCAGCCCACGTCGAGTCCGCGTCCGACGCAGACATCCTCGATCGCGCGGATCTCCGGGTGCAGGAACTGGGCGCAGTAGCCGGGGCGCTCGATATGCGCCGCGACGACGTCGAGGAACTGCCGCGCGCGGGCGGTGGTGGTGTGGTGCGCGACGAGGCGCTGGTGGCCGCGTTCGGCGATCTGCGCGACGAGGTCGGGGCGGTTCATGTAGAAGACCAGCTTCTCGTCGAACTCGTCGAGCGAGCGGAACGTCACGCAGTCGTGGCCGTCGGTGAAGCCGTGCGGGATCACGATGTCGAGGTCCTGCGTCATCAGCATCGCGCGGGCGGCGAGGATCTCCCAGAAGCGCGCCGTGTCGTAGCCGGCGCCGGCCACGCTCACCGAGATGCGGCTGCGGCGCAGCAGTTGGCGATACAGCGGCGTCTCGGTCGCGGAAATCTTCGGTTGCGAGGTGCTGTAGGCGCGTTCGTTCGTCGTGCCCGACACGACACCGGGCAGCTTCAGGTTCTGCAGCCGCTGGTGGATTGAGTGGCGCCACGGGTTCGTGTGCATGTTCGCGAGGAAGCTCACCGCGAGGTCCTTGCCCACCACTTCGTCCGACAGGTAGCGCTTCTCCGCTGCGAAGGGCAGCGGGAACACGAACTGTTTCGCGGCGTCATGGAAGCGGCGGTTCAGCTCGCGCTTGAAGACGGCCTTGAAGCGGATGTTGTTCGTGACCCCGAAATCCTGCTGATCGCCACCGTCCACGAACACCTTGCGGGGGTTCGCGATGTCCTGCACCAGGTGGCTGCGCACGCCCGTGTTCGAGCCGACGATCACCAGATCGGCGGTCTCGGCGTAGGCCCGCAGCGGTTCGTCATCGAGGCGGCGACCGTACGGCGAGGCCTGTGAGGTGACGACGTCGTGGCCGAGGTCCACGAGCCCTTCCAGCAGGCTCGCGGAGAGGTAGTCGTAGACGGCAGGGTTGATGTAGACGATCTGCATGGTCGGGTTCTCCGTGGGCCGTCTCTAGGCCGCGACTTGGTTCTGGTGGGCAGGGGCAGGCAGCTGCATCGCGCGTTCGAGCAGGCCGAGATCGGCGCGCATCGGACGCACGGCCGCGATGGCCCAGAGGTCGAACGCGGGACCGGGGCGCACGGCCACCGTGCCGAACCCGGCATCGACGAGCTTGCGACCCAGGGTCTGTCGGGTGAATCCGGTGCGATGGGCCATGTAGGTGCGGCCGCGCTCGATCCACCAGTCGTGGCCGTACATGATGTCGAGCGCCGAGATGGGCGGGCCTTCGGCACCGTTCATCCGCGTGCGCATCAGCACCGCATCGGGATTGCCGTCCGCGATGACGCGTGCCACGGCCTGGAGGTCGGGCAGCGTCACGAGCAGGAAGCCCTCGGGCTTCAGCACCCGGCGGAATTCGGCCAGCGCCTTCGGCACTTCGAAGGCGAAGAGGTGTTCGAGGTTGTGGGACGACCACACCGCGTCGCAACTCGCGTCGGCGACCGCGCTCATGTCGGTGAGCGACGCCACGACGTCGGGCGCGACGGACGGATCGATGTCGAGTCGAAGCTCGCGCCAGCCTGGCTCGCGGAAGACGGGGGCGAGCTTGTCGGGTTCGCGCGGGCCGCAGCCCACGTTGAGGACCACCTTCATCGGGGACTCCTGGAGGGTCTTGTTCATGCGGTCACGGGGGTGCGGCGGACGGCGGCGGGCCGGGCGAGACGCGCAAGCTCGGCACCGAGCCGGTCCACGCATTCGGCCCACGCGCCGGGAGACTTCTGTCGGAACGAGCGGAGGCCCGGGTACCAGACCGTGGTGTCGCTCTGCATCCAGCGCCAGTCGGCGGAGTAGTGCAGGAGCGCCCACGCGGGTCGACCCAGCGCCGCGGCGAGGTGCGCGGTGGAGGTGTCCGAACTCACCATGAGGTCGAGCCCGTTCATGATCGCGGCCGAGTCGGCGAAGTCGCCGACTTCGGTGGCGATGTCGATCACGCGGCCGGGCAGCCGGTGGGCGTCGAGGTCGCGCCGGCCGTCGCCCTGCTGGAGGATGTACCACTCGATGCCGGGGATCTCGAAGAGCGGCAGCAGCGGCCCGAGGCGCGGCGACCGCACGCGATCGCTCCGGACGTTCGGATTGCCGCCCCAGACGAGACCGACGCGCGTGGCCTTGCCCCTGGGTCCCAGGCGCTTCGCCCAGCGCTCCGTCAGTGCCGGCGCGACGTCGATGTACGGCACCGCGGACGGGAAATTCTCGCGGCCGACGCCGAGCCGCGCGGGGACGGAGAGCAGCGGCGCGTGCGTGTCGAATGCGGGCAGGGCTTCACCGGCGTCGAACACCGCCTCGACACCTGGCACCCGGGACGCGATGCCCTTCAGTCCCGACTGCAGTTCGAGGATCACGCGGGCGCCCTGCTTCGCGAGCAGCGGCACGAACCGCAGGAACTGCAGCGTGTCGCCGTAGCCCTGTTCCCAGTACAAGAGGATGCGCTTGCCCGCGAGCGGTTCGCCCTTCCATGCCGGCTGCGGATAGACGCGCGGTGCCAGTTCCGGCTTGGCGAGGCGCCATTCGTACTCGCGGAACCCTTCGCCGAACTCGCCCAGCGTGAGCAAGGCCGTCGCGAGGTTGTAGTGCGCATTCGTCTCGCCAGGCCGCGCGGCGAGGATCGTGCGGTAGCACGCCACCGATTCCGGCACGTGGCCGGCGCGCTGCAGGGCGACGCCCTTGTTGTAGTGCGTCTCGGGCGGCGTGCCCGGCATGTGGAGGGCGCGCTCGTAGCACTCCGCGGCCTCGTCGTAGCGTTCCTGGTCGTTCAGCGCGTTGCCGAGATGGCCCCAGGCTTCCGCGAACTCCGGACGGATCCCGATCGCACGGCGTGCCGTGGCTTCCGCGGCTGGGAGATCCTGCAGTTCACGGTGGACGTCAGACAGCAGGCTGAGCGCCTGGGCGTGATTGCCCTGGAGCTGCACCACGCGTACGTACGCCTCGCGGGCGGCGTGCAGGTCGCGTCGGGTCCGCAGCGCATTGCCGAGGTTGAACCACGCGTCGGTGTAGTCGGGCATCAACTCGATGGCACGACGATAGGCCCGTGCCGCACCGTCGGTGTCACCCAGCGCGCGCTCGGTCACGCCGAGCAGGCACCACGCGTCCGGACGCAGCGGCGCTTCCATGAGGGCCGCCCGGGCCACGAGGCGCGCGAGGCGGGGCCGGCCGCGCTGATGGAGCCCGAAGGCTTCGGTCAGGAGAGCCGGCGGTGTGGCATCGATGGCGGCTGCCGCGGCGGCCTTCTTCGATGCCCTGGTCGAGGGCTTCGCAGCGGCCTTGGCGGGGCGCTTCGGTGCCGACAGCCGGAAGGTCTCGCGCAGGGCTTCCTCCACGCCGGTGACGACGCCATCCCACTGAGCGAACTCCTGCTGGCGGAACAGGCGCACACCCGGGTACCACGGTGTCGATTCCCCCAGGCCCCAGCGCCAGTCGGAGGCGTAGTGCAGCAGGACCCACGTCGGGCAGCCCAGCGCTGCGGCGAGATGCGCCGTCGAGGTGTCGGAACTGATGACGAGATCCAGCTCGCGCATCACGGCAGCCGTGTCGGCGAAGTCGCGCACCTCGGGGGCGAGATCGCGGACGTGCGCCGGCAGTGTCATGCCGTCGAGGTCCTTCCGGCCGTCGCCCTGCTGCAGCAGCACCCACTCGACGCCCTTCATCTCGAAGAGACGGGCGAGGGGGCCGAGCCGCGGCGAGCGGAGGCGGTCGTTCTTCACGTTCGGATTGCCGGCCCATACGAGCCCGATGCGCGGCTTCTTCGTGGGGCCGAGCGTCGCGCGCCAGCGGGCGGTCGCCGATTCGGGCGGATGGATGTAGGGCAGCGTGGCCGGGAGCGTGCGCTCGTCGATGCCGAGGATGTGCGGGACGGACAGCAGCGACGTCCAGATGTCGAACGCCGGGGGAGGCGCCGGTGCCTCGATGACCTCGACCACGCCATCGAGCAGTTCCACCAGCGACTTCAGTCCCGGCTGGACCTCGAGGACGACGCGACCGCCCTTCGCGACCACGAGCGGGAGGAAGCGCAGGAACTGCAGCACGTCGCCGTAGCCCTGTTCCCAGTGCAGGAAGATGCGCTTGCCGTCGAGCGCCTCGCCGCGCCATTGCGGCTGCGGGTACTCGCGGGGCGGCGGCTGCTTGCGCTTGTGCCGCCACTCGTACTCCTCGAAGCCCTGGCGCAGCTCGCCCATCATGAGCAGCGCAAGGGCCTTGTCCCAGTGCGTGTCGGGGTTGTCGGGCTCGAGATCCTCGGCCACCGCGAGTGCGGTCAGCTGCTGGTCCGGGCGGCCCCATGCGGACAGCGCGGCGGCAAGATTCGACAGCGCCTGGCGGTTCCGCGGCGCGAGCTGCACGGCCTGGCGGTACAGCGGGAGCGATGTCTCGATCTCGTCCTGATCGCGCAGGAGGTTGGCGTAGTTGCCGAGCATGTCGGCGTAGTCGGGCTTCACGCCGAGACCGCGCCGGTAGGCGAAACCCGACAGCTCCGGGCGCTTCTGGCGGCGCAGCGCGACGGCGTAGAGGTTCCACGCGTCGGGCCGATCGCAGCCGGCATCGAGGGTGCTCTCGACGGCCAGGATGCCCTTTTCGGCGTCACCCGCATCCAGCGCTGCGATGGCCGCGGCAAGCGTGGCCTCCTCCGCACTGCGTCGTTCGAGGGCGGCGGCGCCGAGGGGGGCGATCTCCGTGAGGCGCGCCTCCCAGTCGCGGACGAAGCCTGCCGTGTCGAAGAGCGGTGCCGTCGGTCGCACGGCCGAGAGGCGTTCGCGCAGGGCCTCGAGCCGTGCCGGATCCTTCGCAAGTGCCACGGCGAGTTCGACGTAGGCATCGTCCCCGGTGACCACCAGTTCGGGCATGCCGACGGCGTGCAGCAGGCTCATGCCCACGCGCCGGGCGAAGGTCTTTCCCGCCCGGGTGATGGCGGGCAGACCGGCCCAGAGCGCGTCGCTCATCGTCGTGTGGGCGTTGTAGACCCACGTGTCGAGGAACAGGTCGGCGAGGCGGTGGCGGGCAAGATGTGCCGACTTCTTCTCGCGAGGGGCGAAGACGAGCCGGGCGGGATCGACGCCCGCGGCCCTGGCGGCCTCCTGCAGGTTGCGGCGGGCGGCGTCGTAGCCGTCGATGAGCCACAGCACGCTGCCGGGCACTTCCTTCAGCACGCGCATCCAGGCGCCGAACACCGTCGGGTCGATCTTGTAGTGCGCGCAGAAGCAGCAGAACACGAAGCCCTTCGCAGGCAGGCCCGCGGCCGCACGAGTGGGGGTGTCGTCGTCGATCGGCTGCTCGTTGTCGTTCACCTGATAGGTGTGCGGCATGTAGAGCAGGCGTTCGCTGTAGTGCGCCTGCTGCGACGGCGGCACGACATGCGCATCGACGAGGGCGTAGTCGATGAAAGCGGCCCCCATGCTGCCCGGGTACCCCAGCCATGCCACCTGGACCGGGGCGGGGCAGTGCGCGAGGATCGCCGTGCGCGCCTCACGCGTGTAGCCCTTCAGATCGATCAGGACATCGATCTGGTCGTCATGGATGCGTTGTGCGGCGGCGCGGTCCGTCAGCGGTGCCAGGTCGACGAAGTGCTCCGCCTCGGCCCGGATGCGCGCCCGGTAGTCGGAGCCGTCCTCGATGCCGTACGAGTAGGCGAACACCTCGAAACGCGTCTTGTCGTGCCGCTTGAACATGCCCAGCATCAGATGGGCGGTCGCGTGGTCGTGGAAGTCGGCGGAGAGATATCCCACCCGGATGCGCGTGTGCGTGCCGGTCCAGGGATGCGAATCGAATGGCGTGATGTCGCGCGAGACGTGGGCCGCGAACCGGCGGGCAATGGCGAGCTGCTGTGCCTCGTCGATTTCACCCGGGTAGGCGGTGAACGGGAACGGCAGGGCGGGATAGGCGCCGGGCGCTGCCGATGCCGCCGCAGGTTCCAGGAGCGTGGCGCGCAGGCCGTCCACGCCACGCCAGTCGCATACCTTCTGCCGCAGCGCGAACGCATAGACGTAGGCACTCGGGTCCGTCGCGTAGTCGGGGACGGCGGCTTCGAGACAGGTCAGCGCCTCGTCGACCTGATCGAGGCGTGCGAGCGCGGTGCCCAGGTTCACATCCAGCGCGCGTTCCTTCAGACCCAGTGCCTTGGCCTCGCGCAGCGGGGCGATCGCCTGTGTGTTCTGCTGGATGCGGAGCCGGTTGAGGCCGAGATGGAACTTGACGAGGGCATTGCCGGGCTGCAGGCGGTCGAGACGTTCGTACAGGACCGCGAGCGCTCGGTAGTCGCCCTCGCGCTCCAGGAGGATGCCGCCCTCCATCAGGAACGCGACATTCCCGAGGCCCCGGGGGAGTTCTGTCTGGAAGAGGGCGAGCGCGTCGGACATGCGGCCGGCATCCCGGAGCGCGCGGAGGCGGAGGGCGAGGAAGTCGACGTTGTCGGGCTGCAGGATGACGAGCGCATCGCTCGCGGCGGTCGCCAGCTCGGGGCGCCCCTGGGAGGATGCCAGGCGGATGACCTGCTGGAGCGCGCGAACGTGGCCCGGCTGGCGATCGGCCGCGGCCCGGAACGCTTCCAGGGCGCGGGCCGGTTCCCCGCAGTCGACGAGGGCATTGCCCAGGTTGAACCAGACGTCGGCATGCCCGTCGTGGGTGACGAGGGCCCGCTGGTAGCTGCTCGCCGCTGCCGCCGGATCGCCGAGCGCACGTTCCGCGATGCCCAGCATGAACCAGGTCTCGCCGTCGGTCGGATGATCGGCAAGGCGCGCGCGGGCGCTCTGCGCGGCGAGGAGATGATTCCCCGCCTGCAAGGCCTCGAAGATGGTCCCAACCCCGGTCTCTGTCATATTCGTATCGGATAAGGTCGCCACAACGGGCGGCCCGTCGAACAGACGAGCGCACCCCCCGCCGCCGTTTACGGCCGCGAGGGGTGGAAGCTTTAGGGAGGGGGTGCGGGGCGGCCCGCGCTAGGGCCCGGTCACACTGCGGCTGTCACCGGTCTCCGTCGCGCGGGGCGCCCCGTAGGGGTTACCACTGGATGTCCGCCGAGTTGAGCCCGTTCACCGTGATGCCGGTCAGGTTGACCCGTACATCGGTGGTGCCGTCGGCATTCGTATCCACTTCCAGCAACCCGGCCGTCCGGACGATGGCCTGGATCCCGGCGCCACCGGCCGCGTAGGCCGTGGCATCGGTGATCAGGGCCCCCGATCCGCTGGTGAAGGCGCTGAAGTCGAGGACGTCGCCGCTGCCCCCGGCCTGGAAGTTGGTGATGGTGTCGACGGCCCCGGTGGTCGAGTCGCTGGCGCTGGTGAACACGAACACGTCGTCACCCGAGCTGCCGGTGTACGTGTCGGCGCCACCGCCGCCCGTGACCGTGACGCCGGCGGTGCCGCCGAACGTGAAGGTATCGGCGCCCGAGGTGCCCGTCACGGACTCGACCGCGGAGACGAACAGCGCCCCCGTGGAGAGCATGGTGACCGTGTCGCCGCCGCTGCTGCTGCCGATGACCGACTCGACACCGCTCACCGCCAGCGTACCGGTCGCCAGCATCGTCGCCACATCCGTGCCCGTCGATCCGAGGACCGTCTCGACCGCGGAGACCCCGACAGTGCTGGCCCCCAGGAGGCGCGCCACGTCCGTGCCGGAGGAGCCGATGAGGGTCTCGATCCGCGAGATCGCCATCGTGTCTGCCGCCAGCATGGTGGCCACGTCGGTGCCGGAGCTGCCGATCAGCGTGTCGACCGCGCTCACGTCCACCGTGGAGGCCGCAAGCAGGGTGACCGAGTCGGCGCTCGCGGTGCCGATGATCGACTCGATCGCGGAGATCGCCGCGCTGCCCGAGGACAGCAGGGACAGCACGTCGTCGGTCGTCGTGGAGCCGGAGCCGATGATCGTCTCGATGCTGCTCGTCGCGATGTCGCCCGCGGCCAGCATGCTGACCACGTCGGCGCCGGTGAAGCCCACGACCGTCTCGACCTCCGACACCGCCAGGGTGCCGCTCGCGAACTGCGTCACCACGTCGGTGCCCGAGGAGCCGAGGACCGTCTCCACCGCACTGATCCGCACGCTGCCGGCCGCCAGCATCGACACGATGTCGGTGCCGGTGGTCGCCAGGACCGTCTCCACATCGGAGATGGCCAGGGTGCCGGCGCTCAGCATGCGGGCTGCGTCCGCCCCCGCGCTGCCGATCACCGACTCGATCCGGGACACCGCCATCGTGCCGGCCGAGAGCATCTCGACCACGTCCGTGCCGGAGGAACCCAGGACCGTCTCGATCAGGCTGGCGGTGATCGAATCCGCCGCCAGCATGTTCACGACGTCCGTGCCCGTGGTGCCCAGGACCGACTCGATGTCGGAGATGGAGGTCGTGCCCGCCCCGATGATCTGGAGGATGTCGTCGGCAGTCGTGGAACCCGATCCGATGACCGTCTCGATGCTGCTGGCGGCCATGGTGCCTTCCGCCAGCATCCGCACCACGTCGACCCCCGTGCCGCCCAGGACCGTCTCCACTTCGGAGACGATCACAGTGCCGGCGCCGACGAGTCTGGCGATGTCGGTTCCGCTGCTGCCGAGGATCGATTCGATCCGCGACACGGCCATCGTGCCGGCGGCCAGCATCTCGACCACGTCGGTACCGCTGCTGCCGACGAGCGTCTCGACGGCGCTGGCTGCCAGTGTGCCGGCGGCCAGCATGGTGATCACGTCCGTGGCCGAGCTGCCGACCAGTGTCTCGACCGTGGAGATCGCCGTCGTGCTGGCCCCGAGGAGCTGGAGCACGTCGTCGGTCGTCGTGGAAGCCGATCCGATCACGGTCTCGACGGCGCTCGCCGTGAGGTCGCCTGCCGCCTGCATGGTGATCACGTCGGTGCCGGTGAAGCCCACCACCGTCTCGACCTCGGAGATCGCCAGGCTGCCGCTCGCCAGGGCCGTCACGACGTCCGTGTCTGCGCTGCCGAGGACCGTCTCGATGTTGCTGACCCGCATCGCGACGCCGGCCAGCATCGTCACGTTGTCGGTCCCGGTCGTGCCCTGCACCGTCTCGACTTCGGAGACCGCGAGGCCGCCCGCGCTCATCATCCGGGCGATGTCGGTGCCTGCGCTGCCGAGGACCGTCTCGATCCGGGAGATGTTCATCGTGCCGGCACCCAGCATTTCGATCACGTCGGTGCCGCCCGAGCCGAGCAGGGTCTCGATGCTGCTCGCCACGATCGTGTCTGCCGCCAGCATCGTCACCACGTCGGTGCCGGTGCCGCCGAGGACGGTCTCGAAGGCCGAGATGCTGGCCGTCGCGCCGCCGAGGAGTCGCAGGGTGTCGTCGGCCGTGGTGGACGCCGAGCCGATCACCGTCTCGACCGCGCTGGCTGCCAGCGTGCCTTCGGCGATCATGCTGACGATGTCCGTGGCGGCGGAGCCCTGGACCGTCTCGACTTCGGAGAGGGCCATGGTGCCCGCGCCCAGCATCTTCGCCACGTCGGTGCCGGAGGAACCGAGGATGGTGTCGACGCGGGAGACGCTCATGGTGCCGGCGCCGATCATGGAGGCCACGTCGGTGCCGCTGCTGCCGATCAGGCTGTCGATGCTGCTGACCGACACCGTGCCGGCCGCGAGCATCGTGACCGAATCGAACGACGCGCTGCCGAGCACCGATTCGATCGCCGAGATCGACGTGTTGCTCGTCCCGATGAGCTGCACCGTGTCGTCCGTGGTGGTGGAAGCCGTGCCGATCACGGTCTCGACGGCACTGAGTCCGATCTCACCCGCCGCCAGCATGGTCACGATGTCGGTGCCGCCGAAGCCCACCACCGTCTCGACCTCCGAGACCGTGAGGCTGCCGCTCGCGAGGGCCGCCACCACGTCGGTGTCGGCGCTGCCCAGGACCGATTCGATGTTGCTCACCCGCATCGTGCCGCCGGAGAGCATGGTCAGCGTGTCCGCACCGGCGAGGCCGATGACCGTCTCGACGATCGAGACCGTCATTGCACCGCCGCTCAGCATCTTCGCCACGTCGGTGCCCGTGCTGCCCAGCACCGTTTCGACTCGCGAGACCGAGGTCGTGCTGGCCCCGAGCAGGTCGACCACATCGGTGCCGCTGGTGCCCAGGACCGTGTCGATCGCGCTCACCGCGACCGTGCCGGCGGCGAGCAGGTTCAGGGTGTCCGTTCCCGTGCCGCCGATGACCGATTCCATCGCGGAGAGCGCCACCGTGCCGCCGCCGAGGAGGCGCAGGGTGTCGTCGGCCGTGGTGGACGCCGAGCCGATCACCGTCTCGACCACGCTGGTGACCAGCGTGCCTTCGGCGAGCATGCTGATGATGTCCGTGGCGGCGGAGCCCTGGACCGTCTCGACCTCGGAGACCGCCATCGTGCCCGCCCCCATCATCCTGGCCACGTCGGTGCCGGAGGAACCGAGGATGGTGTCGACGCGGGAGACGTTCATGGTGCCGGCGCCGATCATCGAGGCCACGTCGGTGCCGCTGCTGCCGATCAGGCTGTCGATGCTGCTGACCGACACCGTGCCGGCCGCGAGCATGGTGACCGCGTCGACCGCCGTGCTGCCGAGGAGGCTTTCCATCGCCGACACCGCCGTGGTGCCCGCGCCGAGGAGGCTCAGCACGTCGTCGGTGGTGGTGGAGGCCGTGCCGATCACCGTCTCCATCGCGCTCACCGTGATGTCGCCGGCGGCCAGCATGGTGGCGGTGTCCGTGCCCGTGGAACCGAGGACCGTCTCCACTTCCGAGACTGCGGTGCTGCCGGCGCCCAGGAAGCGGGCGATGTCGGTGCCGGAGGAGCCGAGGACCGTCTCCACGCGGGAGATGCCCATCGTGCCTGCCGCGATCATCGAGGCGATGTCGGTGCCGCTGCTGCCGATCAGGGAGTCGATCGCGCTGACCGACACCGTGCCGGCCGACAGCATCGTCACCGTGTCGATGCCGGCCACGCCGACGATGGACTCGATCGCGGAGATCGCCGTGCTGCCGGCGCCGAGCATCTGCACCACGTCGTCCGTGGTGGTGGAGGCCGTACCGACCACCGTCTCGATGCTGCTCACCGCGATCTCGCCGGCGGCGAGCAGGGCCACCGTGTCGGTGGAGGCGCTGCCCAGGACCGATTCGATCGCGGAGATGGAGGCCGTGCCGCCGCCCAGGATGCGCAGGACGTCGTCACTGGTGGTGGAGTCGGAGCCGATCACCGACTCGATCGTGCTGATGGCCAGCGTGTCGGCCGCGAGCATCGTCACCGTGTCGGTGCCGGTCGTACCGAGGACCGTCTCGACCTCGGAGACCGTGAGGGCACCGGCGCCGAGCAGGCGGGCCACGTCCGCGCCGGTGGAACCCAGGACCGTCTCGATGCGGGAGACCGCCATGGTGCCGGCGCCCATCATCGAGGCCACGTCCGTGCCGCTGCTGCCGACGAGGCTGTCGATGCTGCTTACCGACACCGTGCCGGCGGCGAGCATCGTGACCGTGTCCGTCGAGGTGGAACCGAGCAGGGTCTCGAGGGCCGACACCGCCGTGGCGCCGCCGCCCAGGATCCGCAGCACGTCGTCGGTGGTGGTCGATGCCGTGCCGATGACCGTCTCGACCAGGCTGGCCGCGAGGGTGCCCGCTGCCAGCATCGAGATGCTGTCCGTGCCGCTGCTGCCGACGATCGTCTCCACTTCGGAGACCGCCATGGTGCCGGCGCCGAGGAGCCTCGCGATGTCGGTGCCGGAGGAGCCGAGCACCGTCTCGATGCGGGAGACGTTGACCGTCCCAGCCGCGATCATGGAGGCGATGTCGGTGCCGCTGCTTCCGATCAGGCTGTCGATCGCGCTGATCGACACCGTGCCGGCCGCGAGCATCGTGACGGCGTCCGCGCCGGTGCCGCCCACGATCGATTCGATCGCGGACACCGAGGCGGTCGCGCCGCCGAGGAGCTGCAGCACGTCGTCGGCCGTGGTGGACGCCGTGCCGACCACCGTCTCGACCACGCTCACCGCGAGGTCGCCGGCCGCCAGCATCGTGATCGTGTCGGTGCCCGTGGAACCCTGGACCGTCTCGACTTCCGAGACGGCCGTCGTGCCGGCGCCGAGGAGCTTCGCGATGTCCGTGCCCGAGGAACCGAGCAGGCTCTCGATGCGGGAGACGTTGACCGTCCCGGCCGCGATCATGGAGGCGATGTCGGTGCCGCTGCTGCCGATCAGGCTGTCGATCGCGCTGACCGACACCGTGCCGGCCGCGAGCATGTTCACCACGTCGGCCCCGGTGCTGCCGACGACGGATTCGATCGCCGACACCGCGATGGTGCCGGCGCCGAGCATCTGGACCACGTCATCCGTGGTGGTGGAGGCCGTGCCGATCACCGATTCGACTGCGCTCACGGCGACCGTGCCGGCGGCGAGGAGCGCCACCGTGTCGGTGCCGCTGGAGCCGAGGACCGATTCGATCTGCGAAATCGAGGCCGTCCCGGCGCCGAGCATCCGCAGCACGTCGGTGGTGTCCGTCGAGCCCTGGATCGATTCGACGCTGCTCACGGCCACCGTGCCGGCGGCCAGCAGGATCGCCGTGTCGGTGCTGGTGGAGCCGAGGATCGTCTCGACCAGCGAGGTCGTGAGCGTGTCACCACCGAGCGCCGTGACGACGTCGGTGCCGCTGCTGCCCAGGACGGTCTCGAGTCGGGACACGGTCATGGACCCGGCGCCCATCATCGAGGCGACATCGGTGCCGCTGCTGCCGACCAGACTGTCGATGCTGCTGACCGACACCGTGCCGGCGGCGAGCATCGTGACGGCGTCCGTCGCCGTGGAGCCCAGCAGTGTCTCGAGGGCCGACACGGAAGTGCTGCCTGCGCCGAGGAGTCGGAGTACGTCGTCGGCCGTGGTGGACGCGGTGCCGATCACGGTTTCGACGTTGCTGGCGCCGAGGGTGCCGGTCGCGAGCATGCTCACGCTGTCCGTGCTGCCGGAGCCGAGCACCGTCTCCACTTCGGAGACCGCGACCGCCCCGCCGGTGCCCAGCAGATTCGCGATGTCGGTGCCGGAGGAGCCCAGGACCGTTTCCACGCGGGAGACGGCCAGCGTGCCGGCGCCGATCATCGACGCGATGTCGGTGCCGCTGCTGCCGATGACGCTGTCGATCGCGCTGACCGACACCGTGCCGGCCGCGAGCATCGAGACCGCATCGGTGGCCGTGGAGCCGACGACCGATTCGATCGCCGACACGGAGACCGTGCCGCCGCCCAGTACGCGCAGGACGTCGTCGGATGTGGTGGAGGCGGTGCCGATCACCGATTCGACGAGGCTCGCGGCGACCGTGCCGCTCGCCAGCATCGAGACCGTGTCGGTGCCCGTGGAACCTGCGACCGTCTCGACCTCCGAGACCGCCAGGCTGCCGGCGCCGAGCATCCTCGCGATGTCGGTGCCGCTGCTGCCGAGGACGGTCTCGACGCGCGAGACGTTCATCGTGCCGGCCGCGATCATCGACGCGATGTCGGTGCCGGTGCTGCCGATCACGCTGTCGATCGCACTGACCGACACCGTGCCCGCAGCGAGCATGTTGACCACATCGGCGCCCGTGCCGCCGACGACCGATTCGAACGCGGACACCGCGACGGTGCCGCCGCCGATCACCTGGAGGACATCGTCCGTCGTCGTGGAGCTGCTGCCGATCACCGACTCGACACCGCTGACCGCGACGGTGCCGGCGCCGAGCAGCGTGGCCGTGTCGGCCCCCGTGCTACCGAGCACGGTCTCGATGGCGGAGACGGCAGCCGTGCCGGCACCCAGCATGCGCAGGATGTCGCCGGTCTGGTCGGAACCCGTCACGGATTCGACGCTGCTGACCGCGAGGGTGCCGGTCGCCAGCATCGTCGCCACGTCGGTGGACGCGCTGCCCAGGATCGTCTCGACCTGCGAGACGATGAGGGCGTCACCGCCGAGGGCGCGGACGATGTCGACTCCGGAGCTGCCCAGCACGGTCTCGATCTCCGAGGCTGCCGTCGTGGCGGCGCCGATGAGCGTGAGCGTGTCGTTGCCGCTGCTCCCCACGACGGTGTCGACGGCGGAGACCGCGACATCGCCGGCGGCGAGGAGGTTGACCACTTCCGCCGCGGTGCTGCCCACGACCGTCTCGATCGCGGAGACCGCGGTGGTGCCGGCGCCGAGGACGCGCAGGATGTCGCCCGTCTGGTCGGAACCGATCACCGATTCGATGCTGCTGGTGGCGAGCGTGCCCGTCGCGAGCATGCTCACCGTGTCTGTGGACGCGCTGCCGAGGACCGTCTCGATCGCCGAGACGCCGAGCGTCACGCCGCCGAGGGCGTTCACGACGTCGGTGCCGCTGCTGCCCGTGACCGTTTCGATGCCGGACAGGCCGATGGTGCCGGCGCCGAGCATCGAGACGTTGTCGGTGCCGCTGCTGCCGACGAGGGTGTCGACCGCCGAGACCGCGAGAGCGCCGGCGGAGAGTGTCGTGACCGCATCGACGGATGTGCTGCCCAGGACCGTCTCGATCAGGCTGACACGGGTCGTGCCGCCGCCGAGCAACGACACGACATCGGTGTCGGCCGTGCCGAGGACGGACTCGACGCTGCTCGCGGCGAGGGAGCCGCCGGCGAGCATGGCCACGGTGTCGGTGCCCGAACTGCCGATCACCGATTCGATCGCGGAGACCGAGGCCGAGCCGGCGCCCAGCATCCGCAGGACGTCATTGGTCGTCGTCGAATCGGAGCCGACGATGGATTCGATGCTGCTCACGGTCAGGCTGCCGGCCGACAGCATCGTGACCGTGTCGGTCGCGGTGCCGCCCAGCACGGTCTCGATGCGCGAGACCGCCAGACCCGTCCCGCCCAGGGCGGTGACGACATCGGTGCCGCTGCTGCCGCTGACCGTCTCGACCGCGGAGACGGCGACGCTGCCGGCGCCGAGCATGTTCACGTTGTCGGTGTCGGCGGTGCCGACGACCGTCTCGACTGCGGAGACCGCGAGGTCGCCGCTCGACAGCATCACCGCCGTGTCGGTGGCCGCGCTGCCGATGACGCTCTCGATCGCGGATACCGAGGTGGTGCCGGCGCCGAGCATGCGCAGGATGTCGCCGGACTGGTCGGAACCGACCACGGTCTCGATGCGGCTCGCGGACAGGGTGCCGGTGCCGAGCATCGTGACGGAGTCGGTGGAGGCACTGCCCAGCACCGTCTCGATCCGGGACACGCCCAGTTGGCCACCACCCAGGGTGTTGACGATGTCGGTGCCCGTGCTGCCGACGATCGACTCGACGCCCGAGACGGCCGTCGTGCCGGCGGCGAGCATGTTCACGTTGTCGGTGCCGCTGCTGCCCACGACGGTCTCGACCGCGGAGATCGCGAGGTCGCCGGCGTCGAGCATGACCGCCGTGTCGGTGGCCGCGCTGCCGATCACGCTCTCGATCGCGGACACCGAGGTGGTGCCGGCGCCGAGCATGCGCAGGATGTCGCCAGTCTGGTCGGAGCCGATCACGGATTCGACGCTGCTGGTGGCGAGGGTGCCGGTGGCGAGCATCGTGATGGTGTCGGTGGCCGAGCCGCCGAGCACGCTCTCGATGCGGGAGACTGCCAGTGCGCCGCCGCCCAGATTCGTGACGACGTCGGTGCCGCTGCTGCCGGTGATGCTCTCGACGCGCGAGACGGCCACCGAGCCGGCCCCGAGCATGGAGAGGTTGTCGGTGTCCGCGCTGCCCACGACCGTTTCGATGGTGGAGATCGCGAGATCACCCCCGGAGAGCAGGACCGCGGTGTCGGACGACGTGCTGCCCAGCACGGTCTCGACCGTGGAGACGCGCACGGTGCCGCCGCCCAGCAGCGAGACTACATCGGTGTCCGCGGTGCCGAGGACGGATTCGACCGCGCTGGTGGCAAGCGAGCCGCCGGCCAGCATCGCGACGGTGTCGGTGGCGCTGCTGCCGATCACCGACTCGATCGCGGAGACCGAGGCTGTGCCCGCGCCCAGCATCCGCAGGACGTCGTTGGTGGTCGTGGAGTCGGAGCCGATGACGGATTCGACGCTGCTCACCGCGACGGTGCCGGCGGAGAGGAGCGTGATGGAGTCGGTGGACGCGCTGCCCAGCACGGTGTCGACGCGCGAGACGGCGACTTCGCCGCCGCCCAGGGCGCGGACCACGTCCACGCCGGCGCCGCCGGAGACCGTCTCGACGCCGGAGACCGCGATGGTGCCGGCCGAGAGCAGCGTGACGTTGTCGGCGTCGGCGGTGCCGACGACGGTGTCCACGAGGGACACGGCCAGGTCACCGCTGGAGATCATGACCGCGGTGTCGGTGGCGGCGCTGCCCAGCACGCTCTCGATCGCGGACACCGAGGTGGTGCCGGCGCCGAGCATGCGCAGGATGTCGCCGGTCTGGTCGGAGCCGACGACGGTCTCGACGCTGCTCGTGGCGAGAGTGCCGGTGGCCAGCATCGTCACCGAATCGGTGGACGTGCCGCCGAGGACCGTCTCGACGCGGGAGACGGCGAGTTCGCCGCCGCCCAGCACCGTGATCGTGTCGGTGCCGGCGCTGCCGGTGATGGTCTCGACACGGGATAGCGCCACCGAACCGGCGCCGAGCATGGCGATGTTGTCGGTGTCCGCGCTGCCGACGACCGTCTCGACGGTGGAGATCGCGAGATCGCCACCCGAGAGCAGGACTGCGGTGTCGGAGGACGTGCTGCCGAGCACGGTCTCGACCGTCGACAGGCGTACGGTGCCACCGCCGAGCAGCGAGACCACGTCGGTGTCGGCGGTGCCAAGGACGGATTCGACGGCGCTGGTGGTGAGCGAACCGCCAGCCAGCATCGTGATCGTGTCGGTACCCGAGCTGCCGGTGACGGACTCGATCGCGGAGATGGAGGTGCTGCCGGCGCCCAGCATGCGGAGGACGTCGTTGCTCGTCGTGGAGTCGGAACCCACGACCGTGTCGACGTTGCTCACCGCGATGGTGCCGGTGGAGAGCGCGGTGATCGAGTCGACCGAAGCCGAGCCGAGGACGGTCTCGATGCGCGACACGGCCAGTTCACCGCCGCCCAGGATGGACACGGTGTCGCTGCCGGTGCTGCCGAGCATCGTCTCGACCTGCGAGACCGCCGTGGAGCCCGCGCCGAGCAGGGTCACGACATCGGTGTCGGCGGTGCCGGCGACGGTTTCCACCAGGCTCACACCGAGGCTGCCGCCGGCCAGCATGGCCACGGTATCCGTGCCGGTGCTGCCGATCACGCTCTCGATCGCGGAGACCGAGGTGGTGCCGGCGCCGATCATGCGCACCACGTCATTCGTGGTCGTGGAGTCGGTGCCGACGATCGATTCGATCCGGCTGACGGACAGGGTGCCCGAGGACAGCAGGGTCACCGAGTCGGTGCCGGTGCCGCCGAGGGCGGTTTCGATGATCGACAAGGCCACTTCACCACCGCCCAGCAGGGTCGCGGTGTCGGTGCTCGTCGAACCGAGCACGGTCTCGACCGCGGAGACCGCCGTCGTGCTGGCGCCCAGCATGGAGACCGTATCGATGTCGGTGCTGCCCGTGACGGTTTCGACGGACGAGACCGTGAGGCCACCGCCCGCGAGCATCACTGCCGTGTCGGTAGCGGTGGAACCCAGGACCGTCTCGACACCGCTCACCCGCGCCGTGCCGCCGCCGAGGTTGCGCACCACGTCGGTGACATCATCGGTGCCGATGACGGATTCCACGTTGCTGACCGTGATGGTGCCGGTATCGAGCATCGTGACAGTGTCGGTGGCGGTGCCGCCCAGCACGGTCTCGACGTCCGCCGTGGAGAGGTTGCCGCCACCCAGCATCCGGGCGATGTCGGTGCCCGAGCTGCCGATGAGGGACTCCACGGCTGACACGGCGACGGTGCCGGCGCCGAGCATGGACACGCTGTCCGTGTCCGCGCTGCCCACGACGGTCTCGATGGAAGAGACGGCCAGTTCCCCGCCGGCCAGCATGACGGCCGTGTCGGACGAGGTGCTGCCCAGGATGGTTTCCACGCCGTTCAGGCGCACGGTGCCGCCGCCCAGTTGCGTGACGACGTCGATGTCGGCCGAACCGACCACCGATTCGACATTGCTCACGGCCAGATCGCCGTCCGAGAGCATGGTCACCGTGTCGGTCGCGGCGCTGCCGATCACCGACTCGATGGCGGAGACTGACGCGGAGCCGGTGCCGAGCATGCGGAGCACGTCGGCGCTGGTCGTGGAGTCGGTGCCGACGACGGATTCGATACTGCTGATGGCTGTGGTGCCGGACGCAAGCATCGTCACGGAGTCCGTGGCCGAGGTGCCGAACACGGTCTCGACCTGCGAGACGGCGAGTTCACCGCCACCGGCGAGCGTGACGGCATCGGCGCCTGCGCTGCCCAGGACGGTTTCGACCAGGCTGACGCGCGCTGCGCCAGCGGACAGCAGCGAGATGACATCGACGTCGGCCGTGCCCGTGATGGTTTCGACGATGCTCGTGGCGAGGCTGCCGCCGGCGAGCAGTGCGACGCTGTCGGTGCTCGTGCTGCCGAGGACGGTTTCCACGGCGGACACGGAGACCGCGCCCGAGCCCAGCATGCGCAGGACGTCGCTGGTCGTCGTGGAGTCCGAACCCACGACGGATTCGATGCGGCTCGCGGAGATCGTGCCGGCGGAGAGCAGGGTCACCGAGTCGGTGCCCGTGCCGCCCAGGGCGGTTTCCACGAGGGACAGTGCAACCTCACCGCCGCCAAGCAGGGTCGCGGTGTCCGTGCCCGACGAGCCGAGGATCGTCTCGGCGCGGGAGACGGCGACCGTGCCGGCGCCGAGCATCTTCACGGCGTCGGTGTCGGCGCTGCCGACGAGGGTTTCGATGGACGACACCGCGATGTCGCCACCGGAAAGCATGGCGGCCGTATCCGTCGCGTTGGTGCCGAGCACGGTCTCGATCGCGCTCACGCGCACCGTGCCGCCACCCAGAACCGACAGCACGTCGGTGTCGGCACTGCCCAGCACGGTCTCGACCACGCTCGTCGCGATGGAACCGCCCCCGAGCATGGTCACGGTGTCCGTGCCGCTGCTGCCGGAGACGCTCTCGATCGACGAGACGGACGTGGATCCGGCACCGAGCATGCGCAGAACGTCGGTCGCGGTCGTGGACGCGGTGCCCACGACGGAGTCGATGTTGCTGATCGCGGTCGTGCCGGTCGAGAGCAGGGTGATGGAATCAGCCGAGGCGCTGCCGGTCACCGTTTCGACCTGCGATACGGCGAGTTCCCCGCCGCCGAGAATGCCCACGGCATCGGTGCTGCTCGATCCGAGGACCGTCTCGACCTGGCTGACGCGGGCCGCGCCGCCGGAGAGGAGGTTGATCACGTCGGTGTCGGCCGTACCCACGATCGTCTCGACGATGCTCGTCGCGAGCGTCCCGCTGGACAGCATCACCGCGGTGTCGGTGCCGGACGAACCGAGCACGGATTCCACGGCCGACACGGCGGTCGTGCCGCTGCCCAGCATGCGCAGGACGTCGGCACTGGTGGTGGAGTCCGTACCGACGACGGATTCGATGTTGCTCGTGGCGAGAGTCCCCGTCGCGAGCATCGTCACGCTGTCCGTGGCCGAGGTGCCGATCGCGGTCTCGACCTGCGACAGGGCGACTTCACCGCCGCCCAGCAGCGTCGTGGTATCGGTACCGGTGCTGCCGAGAACGGTCTCGATGCGCGAGGTGGCCACCGTGCCTGCACCCAGTAGGCGCAGTGCGTCCGTGTCGGCGCTGCCGAGCACCGTCTCGATCGTGGAGACCGCGAGGTCGCCGCCGGAGAGCATCACGGCCGTATCGGTGGACGTGCTGCCGAGCACCGTCTCGACGTTGCTGTAGCGTGTGGTGCCGCCGCCCAGGGTGGACACGACGTCCGTACCGCTGCTGCCGACGACGGTCTCGACCGCGCTCGTCGTGAGCGACCCGGCCGCGAGCATCTCGACGGTGTCGGTGCCTGTGCTGCCGATGACCGTCTCGACGTCGGACACGGAGACCGTGCCGGCACCGGACATGCGGAGCACGTCCGCGGTGGTCGTCGAGCCGGAGCCCACGACGCTTTCGATGCGGGACACCGCGATGGAGCCCGCGCCAAGCATGTTCACTGAATCCACGTCGGCGCTGCCCACCAGTGTTTCGACGGAGGAGACGGCAAGGCTGCCGCCAGACAGCGTCGTGACCGTGTCGGTCGCGCTGCTGCCGATGACGGTCTCGACGTTGCTGATCCGGGCGGCTCCGCCGCCCAGGAGGGAGATCACGTCGGTGTCAGCCGTGCCGAGCACGGACTCGACCGCACTGGTCGCCAACGAGCCGCCGCTGATCATCGCGACGGTGTCGGTGCTGGCGCTGCCGGTCACGGTTTCGATGGCGGACACGGACGTCGTGCCGGCCCCCAGCATGCGCAGCGCGTCGGTCGCGCCCGACGTGCCGACCACCGATTCGATGTTGCTCACGGCCTGCGCGCCACCGGACAGCATGTTCACGGTGTCGGCGGACGCGCTGCCGGTGACGGTTTCGACAAGGGAGACGGCGACTTCGCCGCCACCGATGATGCCGACCGTGTCGGTGCCGGACGAACCGAGGACGGTTTCCACCTGGCTCACGCGGGCGGTGCCGCCGGACAGCAGGGAGACGACATCGGTCTCGGCGGTGCCGACGACGGTCTCGACGATGCTCGTCGCGAGAGATCCGCCGGACAGCATGACGGCGGTGTCGGTGCCGGTGGAACCGAGCACGGATTCGATGGCGGACACGGCGGCGGTGCCGCCGCCCAGCATCTGGAGAATGTCGCCGCTCTGGTCGGAGCCGACGACGGACTCGACGCTGCTGGTGGACAGGGTGCCGGTGGCCAGCATCGTCACCGTGTCGGTGGCCGAGCTGCCGAGGACGGACTCGATGCTGGAGACGGACGTGTTGCCCGCACCGACGAGGCGCGCGATGTCGGTGCCGGCCGCCGAGCCGATCACGGTCTCGACGCGGGACAGGCCGACCGTGCCGCCGCCGAGGACGGACACGGCATCGGCATCGGCGCTGCCGACGACGGTTTCGATGGCGGACACGGCGAGGCTGCCGCCGGTCAGCATGGTCGCTGTGTCGGTGGCGGAGCTGCCGACGACCGTCTCGACGTCGCTCACACGCACGTTACCTCCGCCGAGAGTGCTCACGACGTCGGTGCCGCTCGCGCCCACGACGGATTCCACGGCGCTCACCGTGAGGCTGCCGGAGGCGAGCATCGTCACGGTGTCGGTGGCCGCGCTGCCTGTCACCGATTCGATGGCGGAGACGGATGTCGACCCTGCGCCGAGCATCCGCAAGGCGTCGGAGGTGCCGGCCGTACCGACGATCGACTCGACGTTGCTGGTGGCGATCGCGCCGCCGGAGAGCATGACAGCCGTGTCTGCGCTCGTGGAGCCGAGCACAGTCTCGACGAGGGAGACGGCGATTTCGCCGCCGCCGGCGATGGTGACGGCGTCACTGCCACTGCTGCCGAGCACGGTTTCGACGAGGCTCGCGCGGACGTTGCCGGCGCCGAGCATGTTCACCACGTCGGTGCCGTCGGCACCGGTGACCACTTCCACGGAGCTCACTGCCAGATTGCCCGAGGCCATGAGGGTGACGGTATCCGTCGCGCTGCTGCCGAGCACGCTCTCGATGGCGGAGATGGACGCGTTGCCGGTGCCGAGGAACTGCAGCGTGTCGCCGGCGCCACTGGTGCCGACCACCGATTCGATGCTGCTGGTGACGAGGGTGCCGCCGGAGAGCATTTCCACCGAATCCGTGCCCGACCCGCCGATCACCGTTTCAACATTCGAGGCGGCGAGTGGCGCGGCCCCGAGGACGTTCACGATGTCAGTGCCGGCGCTGCCGAGAACCGACTCGACCAGGCTCACCCGCATGGTGCCGGCGCCGAGCATGGAGATCGCGTCCGTGTCGGCGCCGCCCACGACGGTCTCGACCGACGAAACCTTCAGCGCACCGCCGCCGAGCAGTGTCACCGAGTCGGTGGCCGATCCGCCGAGGACCGTTTCCACATCCGTGACGCGCATCGCGCCGGAACCGAGTTGCGTGATCACATCGGTGCCGGAGTGGCCGACCACCGATTCGACGCTGCTGACCGAAAGGTTGCCTGAGGCCAGGAGCGAGACCGTATCGGAGGACGTTCCGCCAATCACCGACTCGACCGCCGAGATCGACACGTTGCCTGTGCCGAGGATCTTGACGACGTCACCTGCGGCACTGGAGCCGACCAGCGACTCGATCGCGCTGATCGACACGGTCGTCGCCGACGTGTCCATCAGGAAGACGCTGTCCAGGGATCCCGTGGACCCGATCACGGTCTCGATCGCGGAGATCGAGGCGGTACCCCCTTCCCCGAGCAGCGAGACGCGATCTGTGGTTCCGGAGGTGCCGACCACGCTGTCATTGAGAGTGGTCACGCCGGCGGTCGTGGAAAACGTCGTCATCCTATTGCTCCTTCGCGTGCGCTCTAGCGCACCCAGAAAATTCGTTCGGTGAGCACGTCTCCTGGGATCGCACCCGCTCCGGCGCCGTGAGGCTTTCTTGAAGCGGGTGCAATGGCGGAAACGAATCTCAGCTGTGCCGACGCGCTAACGACGCGAATCCTTCGAAACTTGAACTTCCGGGCCACACAAACAGGCCTAAAGTTTTTTCGAGCGACGATTCCTGTCGCGATTCGACAGAGGGCGTCAGATTCCGGCGCGTGCGTGCACGATTCCGTGGCACGTCGCGCCGATCCGACCGGGCGTCGGATGGCTGAGGAAGCGGTGCGAGACGAGGGGATTGCCGGCCCGCGGGGAACCGTCGTACACTCCGGCCCCTGTTTTCGGCAGGTCGATTGACGGCTGAAACACCGTGGGGACGTAGCTCAGCTGGGAGAGCGTCGCGTTCGCAATGCGAAGGTCGGGAGTTCGATCCTCCTCGTCTCCACCACCCATGCCTGAACTTGATCTGACCCTGACGGCCCCGTTCCAACGGGGCTTTTTGTTTTTGGGGCGCATGGCGCCGCGATCGCCTGGAAGCGGGTCTGCGGCCGGCGGGTCAACAGCCCCGTGGCGGGCCAGTCACCGAGCCGTCGGCGGTGGGGCCCTGTGGTAACCTGCCCCGCAGTTCCTGGCGCGGTGGCCCGAGTCGACTCCGGGGTTGGTCAACGATCGCGGGGAGCCCCGCCACCGACGCTGTCCGCCGACGCTATTCCCGCAGTCCACTCACAAGCACAATGGCAGACGACGAGTACCTCGAATCCGACGACGACTACGGTTGCCGGCAGACACTCCGCGTGACGGGGTCCGCCGAAGATGTGGCCCACTTCCGCAAGGAGCTCGAGGAGAGCGAACGCTGGGGCAACGAGCTCGACTGGTTCCTGAAGTTCGGGGACTTCGATCCGGTACCCGATCCGCTCTTCGCCGATTCGGCCCGCACGATGGGCAGGCTGTGCGCCTATCTCCGCGAACGCTGGGGTGACTACGCCGATTCGAGCCATCCGGTGCTCGTCGTATCCGAGGGCGATGGTTCCGTCGCCTACGAGTTCTATACCAGTCGCACGCCGTTGCTCGGGCTTGCCCGGATGATGTCCGGCGAGTACCGCACCCTTCGCTTCACGCTCGAATACGCCTATCCGGACGGCAGCGGCTATGACGGGCACTGCGCCTACGAGAAGGGCGAGATGGCCGACGGGCTCGAGGAAACCTACGAGTACATGGCCCACTCCGATTTCGAGGAGTTCGCCGGATTCGATTTCTCCGACGGGCGACTCACCGTCGTGTCGCCGGGGCGCACCGCCGACACGTCGATCCCCGACCTGAAGCCCGGCCGCTGGGATCTCTCGTTCGCTGTCGAGACTGCCTTGAAGTGGGGCCAGGCGGCAGTGAGCTTCCTGGTCTTCCACCACGAGGCCTACACCTGCGACGTGGAGTCCTACAAGGGCATGGATTCCTTCGTGATCCCCGTGACCTTCGAACGCACCGAACTCGGCGAGCCCGCGCGGCCGGTCGTGGTCGGGTTCGTGGAGGAATCGCAGGCCGGCGCGGTCCCCGACTTCCAGAAGTCGATCCAGGGCACCGAGCATCAGTCGCGGCGCATCCTGCTCGCGGCCGGTGGTTTCGTGATGGAACTCGCGCGCTGCGATCGTCTCGCCGACCCGCACTGGCACATCGACCAGCTGAAGCTCCGCTGCTACCGCGATGCGTCCAGGAAGGTCATCGCGATCGTCTTCGACACGGCAGCCGATGCGTCCCACAAGCCGTCGCACCCGCCGCAGCCGCGTGTGAAGGGCG